>Ga0247609_10001149_pt1 | contig 32799 bp, 23 predicted proteins | sample 172DNAGHGlowgp2_FD_193487 | JGI IMG/M metagenome (GOLD analysis project Ga0247609, IMG submission 193487) | Sheep rumen microbial communities from Palmerston North, Manawatu-Wanganui, New Zealand - 1728 DNA GHGlow gp2 | ecosystem: Host-associated > Mammals > Digestive system > Stomach > Rumen ... | reverse complement strand
GCCACCATCACCACGGCATCCAGTCAGGCAGAGTCGCTCAACGAGGTGCCTGTGCCCACTACCCTCATTACGCGTGAGATGATTCAGGACTGCGGCGCCCGCAACCTGCAGGAGGTGCTGGTCACCTACGTCCCTGGCATGAATATCGTCGACGGCAACGACGACATCAACATCGCCATGCGTGGCATCTACAGCAACGGACAGGAGAAAATCCTCATCATGCTCAACGGCCACCGCCTCAACAGCTTTGCCACCAACATCGCCGCACCCGACTTCAGCATGTCGCTCGACAAGGTGCGCCAGATTGAGGTGCTGCGCGGTCCCGCATCGTCACTCTATGGCGGCGTGTCACTCACCGCCGTCGTCAACGTCATCACCCTTCCCGGTGCCGAAGTCGACGGTGTCGAAGCCCGTGTCGGAGCAGGCAACTACGGACAGATTATGGGCAACATGCTATTCGGCAAACGCTATTTCGACCTCGACCTGCTCATCTGGGGCAACATCTACAAAGCCAGTGGCGAAAGCGTCTATATCCCACGGGAAGACACCGGTATGCAGATGATGGGCGGCGACGTCACCATCGGCGGCATCGGTCCCAAGCCCAGCTACGACGTCGGCATACAGATGAAGTACAAGAACCTGCAGTTCTTCTTCAACTCGGCTTTCTCGCAGGTCACCTCCCCCTTCACCATGAGCTACACCTTCTCGCCGTACACTTTCGACAAATATCGTACCTTTAACGGCCTCCATCCCGGATTCACTACCCTCTCCCACCATGCCAATCTCAGCTACGGACAACAGGTCGGCAACGTCTATCTTCGCGGGACCGTCACCTACGACAACAGCGACCTTACCCACTATCAGGTCATCAGCGAACCCGAAGTCACCGCTTTGGCCGCAGTGCTCCCCGTCCCCCAATCCGTCCAGCAACAGCTGAGCGGCACCCAAGGCATCTCGCGCTACATCAACGGACAGGAACACACCCTCGGCGGCAAGCTGCAGGGCGACTGGAACTACATCGACAACGGTACCCACCGCGGTCTGCTCACCTTCGGTGCCGAATACAGCTACTTCCAGCTCGACGACGTCCGCTACACCTTCGGTTACAACTTCACCAAGCTCACCACCGAAAACGACACCATCCCCATGCTCGGCAAAGGCCACGAGAGCAACCTCAACGGCTTCATCCAGCTCAAGCACCACTGGCGGTCGTTCATCCTCAATGCCGGTCTGCGCTTCGACTACAAAAACCGCTACGACGGCTCCAAAATCCGCGAGTTCTCACCACGTCTCGCACTCATCTATCTCCAGCCCAAGTGGAACGTCAAGCTCTCCTATTCCAAGGCCTTCATCGACGCACCATACTTCTATCGCAAAATCAACCTCTTCCTCGCATCCATGTTGGGCTATACGCAGTATGCCACCGAACTCGACCCTGAGACACTCAATTCCTGGCAGCTCACCTTCGGAGCCACACAGTGGATTCCCGGACTCGACCTTGAGGTCAACGCATTCTACAACTATGCCAAGGACCTCATCATCCCGCAGCTCATCGAACATACCAACACTGGTTTCATCGATACCTACGGACTCGAATTCTCCGCTAAATACCAGCGTAGGCGCTGGTCGGCAAACCTCAACGCCACCATTCAGAACGTCAGTCAAAACAAACAAGCATACACCTCCTACGACTACGCGCTCAACATCCCCGTCGTCACCGCCAACGGCGTCGTAGCCTGGCAGGCCTCGCGCGACCTCCGTCTCCATGCCCATATCGGTTTCGAGGGACGCCAGCACTACTCCTATCTCAACATCCTCCCGTATGGTGTCTATACCAGCACTATCAACATGTTGGCCGACCATATGATGAGGCTTGTCGAATATGTGCAGACCCCCAACCCCGACCCCGCCGTCATCGCAAAATATGAGGAGCAGATTAACTACTTCGTGGCGTATGCCAATGAGATTAAGCCCACGCTGTATTCCGAGGACACCCTCCCTGCCCGCGTCCTCTTCGACGTCGGCGCCAGCTATCATCTCGGCAATGTCACCTTCACCCTCGACGTCAAGAACCTCCTCAACCACTCCTACCGCCAGAGCGGCATGTCCACATGCCTCGTCCCACAGCGCGGCCGCTGGTTCCTCGCCACCATCGGCTATAAATTCTAATTTTTTGACACCACTTTCTCGATAGTCAGCACATTCTTATTATCCATGTAGGCATAGCGGACATCATCCATTTTCTTGATGACGAGCAGGATGCCAAGTCCGCCAATGGTGCGCTGTTCCCAACTGATGGTCGTGTCAGGAGGAGGCTGTTCCAAGGGGTTAAAAGATATGCCGCCGTCCTCGAAACGGATGATGACGCGGTTGTCTGTCTTTTGGATGAACACGTCCAGAAAGCCATCGGAACCTTTCGGATAAGCGTAGGATGTCACATTCATGACTATTTCCTCGCATGCCTGGCGTATGAGCAGCCTATCCTTCATGCAGCACGAGGATACCTCGGGTGTCTGCAGGATGGTCTTGAGTATCTCTCGCGCCTTCCCCTTGATGGGCTGGAAATGCAGTTCACTCATCCTTTTGCCTTTTTACTTTTTTACCTTTCCCACGAGGATCATAATGGAACGAGGGCCGAGGAGCACCTCGCGCTGGTTGTCGGTGAGGGGTTCCGCACCAAGTTCGGCGATAACGTCGGGAGACTCCATGCCGGTATTGGCGAAGACGTGCCAGGCCATGCCTTCGGGCAGCTGGGGGAGTTCGAAGCCATGCATCTCCCAGTGCATGTTCATGGCGACGTAGATGAAATCGTCATTATCAACATATTGGCCGTTGAGGAGGAAGGCAGCGGTGAGGTTGTTATGGCCGGTCTCGGGCTGCCAAGCCTTTACGCCGTGCCATGAGAAGTCGGGGTAACCCAGGTTGCGATAGTCGGTGAAACACAGGTGGTCGTCGTAGCGCAAGACCTTGTGCTGACGGCGGAAATGGATCATCTGCTTGAAATAGCGGAAGATGTCGGCATTGCGCTCGAGATCGTTCCAGTCGAGCCACGCAATTTCGTTGTCCTGACAATAGGCGTTGTTGTTGCCTTGCTGCGAGTTGCCCATCTCGTCGCCCGAGAGCACCATGGGGATGCCCTGACTGACCATGAGCAGCGTGATGGCGTTCTTCACCTGACGGTGGCGCAGGCGGTTGATGTCGGCGTCGTCGGTCGGACCCTCGCAGCCGCAGTTCCAGCTGTTGTTGTGGTTTTCGCCGTCGCGGTTGTCCTCGCCATTGGCTTCGTTGTGCTTGTCGTTGTAGGACACAAGGTCCATCATAGTAAAGCCGTCGTGGGCGGTGACGAAGTTGACGCTGGCCTTGATGCCGCGTTTCTGTGAGGCGTAGAGGTCGGGGGAGCCGATGATGCGCTCCTTGACGTCGGCCAGCACATCGGTGTCGCTCTTGATGAAGCGGCGGATGCTGTCGCGGAACTTTCCGTTCCACTCTGCCCAGCGCCCCCATGAAGGGAAGGAGCCTACCTGGTAGAGTCCTCCTGCATCCCAGGCCTCGGCGATGAGTTTTGTCTTGCCGAGGACGGGGTCGTGGGCGAGCGATTCGAGCAGCGGGGGATTCGACATGGGATTGCCGTTCTGGTCGCGTCCGAGAATGGCAGCGAGGTCGAAACGGAAACCGTCGATGTGGTAGTCGGTGACCCAGTAGCGCAGGCTCTCGACAATCATGTCGCGCACGTTGGGGTTGTTGCAGTTCATCGTGTTGCCGCAACCGCTGAAGTTGAAGTACGAGCCATCGGGCGTGAGCATGTAATAGGTCTTGTTGTCGATACCGCGATAGGAGATGTACGGTCCCTCCTCGTTGCCCTCGGCGGTATGGTTGAAGACGACGTCGAGCATCACTTCGATGCCGTTGGCGTGCAGCTGCTTGACGAGGTTCTTCAGTTCGTCCACCTGCATGGCAAAGCGTCCCGACGAGGCGTATGCCGCCTTGGGAGCAAAGAAACCGACGTTGCTGTAGCCCCAGAGGTTGTAGAGCGGATGGCCGTCGACGGGCGACGGGCGGTAGTTTTCGAATTCGTCGAACTCGTGGATGGGCATCAGTTCCACGCAGTTGACGCCGAGTTCCTTCAGGTAAGGAATTTTTTCGACGATGCCTGCAAACGTTCCCTTATGCTTTACGCCAGCGCCAGCTCCGCAGGTGAAGTTGCGCACGTGCATCTCGTAGACGACAAGGTCGTTGACGGGCGTCTCCAGCGGCAGGTCGTTCTCCCAGTCGAAGTCGTCGAACACCACGCGTGCGCGGTACTGATATATATTGTCCATATTGGGCTGCTTGCCCCATACGTCGCGACCCACGATGAGCTTGGCATAGGGGTCGAGCAGGATCTTCGTCTTGTCGAAGCGATGTCCCTCGGCGGGAATGAACGGTCCGTCCATGCGGTAGCCGTACTCGATGTTCTCGTAATCCAGGTCGAAGACCATCATCGAGAACACGTTGCCCAGGCGGAACTCCTTGAAGAACGGAATCTCGATGAACGGCTGCTCTTCGCGGTTGTGGAAGAGCACCAGCGTGCACGAGGTGGCGTAGCGGGAATACACGGAGAAATTGACCGCATTGCCATAGACCGTTGCGCCAAAGGGATAGGGCCTTCCTGGGCGCAGCTTCAGCCCCTGGTACTCGTGCGTGGGGAAAATATCGACTCTATGCATAATCGAAGAAATTATCGAATCCCGTGACGGACATGATGTCCTTGACCTCGTCGCTCACGCCCTTCAGATAGATTTTCAGTCCCTTGGCAGCCGCCACCTTCTTGGTATAGAGCAGCACGCGCAAACCTGTACTCGATACATAGTTACAGGCCGTCATGTCAAGTACCGCACTACTGCCTTTTTCCAGAATGGCCAGAATGCCATTCTGCACTTCCTGGTAGTTGAAAGAGTCGAGCTCTTCGCCTAATTTGTAAGTTTCCGTATCCATCGCTATTTCAATTATCAATTATCCATTGTTTACATACCTGATGGCGAGCATGGTGAGGTCGTCACTCTGGGGAGCATCACCCACGAACTCGTGTACCGCCTGCGTCATCCGATCTATCTGAGTTTTACAATCCAAATCGCTTTGCAAATGGTCGATGAGCCGCTGACTGCCAAACTGCTCGTGTCTGTCGGTCATAGCTTCCGTCAGGCCGTCGGTGTAGAGGAACAGCATCGTACCGGCGGGGATGTCGCATTCGCCCAACGTGTACGTCGCACTCTCCTCCACGCCGAGAGGCAGGCCAGGCTTGGCGTCGAGGAACTGACCGTTGAAGACGGGCTTGTTGTGACCGGCGTTGCAGTACTGCAGATGTCCAGTCGCCAGGTCGAGCACGCCGACGAAGAACGTGACGAAGACCATGGTGTCGTTGCCGTCGCTTATGAATTTATTAATGTACGTGGTAATCATCGTTACGTCGTCAATATAACTGGCGACGATGCGGAACTGACTCATGGTCTGAGCCATGACGAGTGCAGCGGGTACGCCCTTGCCCGATACGTCGCCGATGCAGAAGAACAGCTTGCCGTCGCGGATGAAGAAGTCGTAGAGGTCTCCCCCAACCTCGCGTGCAGGCGTCAGCGAACCGTAGATGTCGAGTCGGCTGTCGTCAGCGGGCGAATAGGGTTTCGGCAACATCGACAGCTGCATGTCGCGCGCCACCTTCAGCTCTCCTTCCATGCGACCTTTGGCCTCGTTCACCTGTTTCAGCTCCTCCATCTGCTGCGCCAGCGACTGCTGCATCAGACTGAAGGAATGGCGCAGCCGGTACATCTCGTCGCGGGAATGAATCTCGGGCAGAACGGCCTGTAGATTGCCGCGCGCCACCTCGTCGACGGCCTTTGTAAACGTGGTCAGCGGCGCAATGAGCCGATGGATGGTGCGTCGCAGCAGATAGGTCAGCAGCACCATTGTCAGCAGGAACAACGACGTCAGTATTATAGCCATCCAACGCATGCCGATGGCATAGAGAATGCCGTTTTCCTGAATGGCGCGGACGATTTTCAGCACGTAATAATTGCCCACGTAGCCAGATATGCCAAGCACCACGACTACATACAACACCACTCTCAGGGTGATGCGGCTGGCGAGCGACTCACGAATGCGTGACAGACGGTAGTTCATCGTTTCCAGTTCATGCAGTTGCGGACGCGGAGGTCGGCATAGGGCTCGGCGTTGACTATCGTAGGATTGTTGGTCATCAGCTGCTCCGTGCCATAGAGGAACGAGAAGGGCCGCGACAGGGACTTCGTAAAGTCAAGGGCTTCGTGCAAGAGGTTTGCGTCGTCGTGGCAGTTGAAGAGGAAGCGGTCTGTGTCGTGATTGTCCAGGAACAGCACCAGCTTGAAGTCGTCGGGGTACTGGGTGAAATGGGCCTCCACCTTGCGCTTGAGCTTCGCATTGCCCTTGATGCCGCGACCAGCGCGGACTTCTTCGAGTAGAATGTCGCGGTAGGAGAAGTCCAAGACACCGTCGATGGTGCCGATGTAATCGGTTTGCAGCGTGTCCTGCGAGAAGGGCGTGGTATCCTGCGCCATGAATTCCTGCAGGCGTTCGTCGGTCTTGAAGTAGAGCTGACTGGCCATCTGCGGTCCGATGCCGAAGGCCCAGACTTCGCCGAAAATGACGATGTCGCTACGAATGGCCTGCATGCTGTCGCTGAAACGATTCAGGAACGTATGCGGTTGTCCCAAAGCGTGGTCGATACGGAACGCATCTACTCCCATACGGACGAGTTTTTCTGCCTTTTCAATCATGAAGCCTGCCACCTCGGGGTTCGTCAGATTGAACTTCGGCAGATCGCCATAGCCGAGGAACGACACGAACTCATCGCTATCCTCATTCTTAAACCAGAACCAGTCGCGGTGCTTGCCGCCGTTCTTGAGCAGCGCCTCCTGGAACATCGGCGCCTCGTACCAGCAGTGGTTGGGCACGAAGTCGCAGACAATCTTCATCCCCTTCGCATGGGCTGTGTCCAACAGCCGCTGATAGTCGTCCCACGTGCCGAAATGCGGATCCACGTCGTCGAAGTTCAGCGTATGGTAGCCATGATAGTTGGCCGACGCGTAGATGGGCGATAACATCACCGCATTGAACCCGAGTCCCTGGATGTAGTCCAGCTTGTCGGTGACTCCCTGCAGGTTTCCCCCGCAGAATACGTTCTCGCTCCGTGGCGGCTCCTGCCAGCCTCCGTTGAATCTGTCAATCAGCAGATGATAGATTCGGATATTGTCAAACCAGTTCATACCTTATATATAATATTTATAATTTGTGGCACAAAAATAAGAAAAAAAATCGATTCACGCAAGAAAATGCGACAATTCTTTCGAATAATGGAATTAAATTACTATCTTTGCAGACAAATTGGAAATCAAGGTACGATATTAACTATGAACAAGAACGTAAAATTGGATATGAGAAAGCTCATTATATTGGCCGCGGTGCTCATCGTGGCGGGGAACGTGGCGATGGCTCGCACGGCGGGCGAACAGGGCGACGACGCCGGCAAGGTAGAGGCCGTCGACCTGGGACTCAGCGTGAAGTGGGCCAACATGAATGTGGGGGCAAAGAAACCTTCGGGCTATGGCACCTACTTCGCGTGGGGCGAGACGAAGGGCAAGGAATACTACTCGTGGAAAACCTACGCCTGGAGCAAGGACGACTCGGAATTTCTGACGAAATATTCGCTGAACGACAGGCGCACTCAGCTGGCCCCTGTGGACGATGCCGCCCACGCCGTGTTGGGTGGACAGTGGCGCATGCCCACGGCCGACGAGTTCGACGAACTGGTGAATCCCGACAACTGCACATGGGAATGGACGTCGCGCGACGGCATCAACGGCTACAAAGTAACGGGCAAGAAGACCGGCAACAGCATCTTCCTGCCCATCACCGGTTTCCGCTTCTATGCCGACACCCAGTTCCGCGCCATCAACGGCATCTACTGGTCGTCGACCCTCTACACCGGCAATCCCAACAAGGCGTGGTGCCTGGAGTTCAACTTCCAAGACTACTCGGTCCACTACGGCAACCTCTCCAGCAACCGCTTCAGCGGCCGCTGCGTCCGCGCCGTACAAGGGAAATAGCCCCGCACTATTTTACACTATAAAGACCAAACAACTTTAAACAAAAAGAATGGACTGACACCTTCGTCAGCCCATTTCTTTTTGATAACATCAGACCTCAGCTCTATACCTTATTATATAGCGATCAGTCGAGGCCGAAGAGGACCTTCAGGCCGCCGTCGACACCCGAGAAGCCCATGAAGGCCAGCGAGAGCAGGCCGGCGGAAATCATGACGATGGCCATGCCGCGCATGCCCTTGGGGATGGTCACCAGTTCCAGCTGCTCGCGCATTCCAGCAAAGACGGTCAGCGCCAGGCCGAAGCCAAGGGCCGTCGAGAAGGCGTAGACCACGGACTCAAGCAGGTTGAAATCCTTCTGGATGACGAGGATGGCGACACCCAGCACGGCGCAGTTGGTCGTGATGAGCGGCAGGAAGATGCCCAGTGCCTGATAGAGCGCTGGCGACACCTTCTTCAGGATAATCTCCACCATCTGCACCAGCGAGGCGATGACGAGGATGAAGGCGATGGTCTGCAGGTATTCCAGCCCGTTGGGCTCGAGCACATACTTCTGGACGCACCACGTCACGATGGTGGCCAGCGTCAGCACGAAGGCCACGGCGGCGGCCATGCCCAGCGAGGTTTCGACCTTCTTCGACACGCCGAGGAACGGACAGATGCCGAGGAACTGCGACAGGATGATATTGTTGACGAATATCGCGCTAATGAAAATCAAAATATATTCCATAACTTATTTTTTCTAGGATTACCTAGGATATCCTAGGAATTCTTAAGTTTATTAACAATCGCAATGAGGAATCCCAGCATGATGAACGCTCCCGGAGGAAGCACGAAGAGCAGGATGTTGTACGTCTCGGGCAACAGCATGAAGCCGAACACCGAGCCGGAACCTAAGATTTCGCGGCAGACACCCAGCAGCGTCAGACCCAGCGTGAAGCCGAGGCCGATGCCTATGCCGTCGAACAGCGACGCTACGGGCGAGTTCTTCGCGGCGAAAGCCTCCGCACGGCCGAGGATGATGCAGTTCACCACAATCAGCGGAATGAACAGTCCTAGGGCGGCGTCGATGTCGGGCAGGTAGGCCTTGATGACCAGCTGCAACATCGTCACGAAGGCGGCGATGACCACGATGAATACGGGGATGCGCACCTTGTCGGGTGTCACCGACTTCAGGCACGAAATCACAACGTTGGTACAGATGAGCACGGCCATCGTTGCCAGGCCCATCGACATACCATTCATGGCAGAGGTGGTAGTGGCCAGCGTCGGACACATACCGAGCATCAGGACGAACGTCGGGTTCTCCTTGATGATGCCATTTTTGATGATACTTATATAACTCATAAATCCGTTTAATCCGTTAAATCCGTTGTTTTCTCTTGTTTTGTAGCGCCGGTTTCGCCGTCCGTGGCGGGCGTCGTCTTATAGGCGTTATACGCATTGTTGACGGCCAGGAGGAACGCGCGGCTGGTAATGGTCGACGCCGTGATGGCATCCACCTGACCGCCGTCCTTCGACACGGTCAGCGGCTCCTTCGGGTCCTTGCCGATGATGTCGCCCTTAGCGCCCTTCTGGAACCACTTATCAGCCTTGGCACCCAGCCCCGGCGTCTCGCTCTGTTCCAGCAGCGTATAACCGAGAATCTTTCCCTCGGGGTCGAAACCCACGAGCACTTTCAAGTTGCCGCCGAAGCCCATCGTGGTGCTCTTCACCGCGGCACCGAGGTCGTTGCCCTGAGCGTCCTGCACCTGATAGACGGTGAACGTCATCTCCTTGCCCTTAGCGCCGTTCTGCTTCACCTCGTCGGTCTTCGCCACCTTGAGGTCGTTACACGCCATGACGGCCTTGATACCGTCAGCCAGCGCCTTCTCCTTCTGTTGTGCAATGGGGCCCTCGGTCAGATGGTTCACATAAGCGAGGATGCCACCCATGATGACTGCTACCAGCGTCAGTACCAGCACCATATTCATTAAAGATGATTCAAGTTTCTTCATTTTGCGACCTCCCCGAAACGTTTTGGTTTGACATAAGTGTTAATAAGCGGCGTGAACGCATTCATTATCAGAATGGCGAACGACATTCCCTCGGGATAGGCACCCCAGTTGCGGATGACGATGGTCAGCACGCCGATGGCCACGCCGTAGATGAGCTGGCCCTTGGCTGTCATCGGGCTCGTCACGTAGTCCGTAGCCATGAAGATGGCGCCGAGCATCAGACCACCGGAGAAGATGACTGCAAACGGGTCGGCATAGGCGGGATTAGCCAAGTGCATCAGTGCAGCGAGGACGAACACCGTGCCGATGATGGACACGGGGATGTGCCACGTGATGATCTTCTTCCAAAGCATGTAGGCCAGGCCCAGCAGCAGTGCCAGCGCGCAAATCTCACCCATCGCGCCGCCACCGTCGGGATGGTTGCCGAGGAAGAGTTCGAGCGACGAGGGCAGCTGGTCGAGCAGCGAGGCGTCGCCATGCTTGATGGCATCCTTCATGATAGCCAGCGGCGTAGCACCCGTCTCGGCATCCAGATAAGCCCAACCCTGACCGACTTTCGGCCACGTGGTCATCTGAGCCGGGAAGGCCACCAGCAGGGCGGCACGGCCCACCAAGGCAGGATTGAAGAGATTATTGCCAAGTCCGCCGAACGTCATCTTGGCCACACCGATGGCGAACAGCGCGCCGATGATGATAATCCAGACGGGCAGGTTGCTGGGCAGGTTGAAGCCGAGCAACAGACCGGTCAGGATGGCCGAGCCGTCGCAAACGGTCGTGCGCTCGTTCTTCATCATAAACTTATTGATGGCCCACTCGAAGAATACGCAGGCCGCAACGCTCGTAGCACAGACAATGGCCGAGCCAATGCCAAAGAACCAGAACGACACGAGCAAGGCAGGTATGAGGGCAATGATGACCCCATACATGTTTTTCTCGACGGTGTCAGTCCCGTGTGCGTGAGGCGATAGTGATACAATTAATTTTCCCATTGTTTTATTTCACAATTTGACTATTTCACAATTTAACTATTTCTTAGCCGCACGAGCGCGGATGATTCCCATGACGGTCGACTTGGCCTGACGGATGTTGTCGAGCAGCGGACGGTGGGCAGGACACGTAAACTGACACGAGCCGCACTCGATGCAGCTGACGACTTCTTCCTTCTCGGCACGCTCCCAGTTCTGGACGGCGGCGAGCTTGGCCAACAAGTAAGGCTCCAGGCCCATCGGACAAGCCGAGACGCACTTGGCACAGCGGATGCAGGGATTGGGCTCCTTGCGGAAAGCCTCCTCGTCAGAGATGATGGTCACCGAGTTGGTGCCCTTGCAGATGGGAACCTCGACGCTTGTCAGTGCCTTGCCCATCATCGGACCGCCAGCCAGCAGCTTGTTGTCGCCCTCGGGCATACCGCCACAGGCGTCAATCAAATCCTTCATCGGCGTACCCATACGAACTTGGAAATTGCCCGGGTGAGCCAGCTTCTTGCCCGTCACGGTGGTATAGCGCTCGAACAAAGGCTTGTTCTTCATCACAGCCTCGTAGACGGCGAAGGCAGTTCCTACGTTCTGAACGATGGCGCCGACGTTGACGGGAATGGCGGGAGGCGCTGGTACCTGACGATTGATGACAGCATCCACGAGCTGCTTCTCACCGCCCTGCGGATAGCGCTGCTTCAGGGGCACGACCTCGACGGTGTATTCCGAAGTGCCGAACACTTCGGCACACTTGCGTGTGAGCAATTCGATGGCGGGCATCTTGTTGGTCTCGATGCCAATGTAGCCTTTGGTCACCTTCGCACCCTTCATCAACAACTCCAAACCCACGAGGATTTCGTCGGCATGCTCCATCATCAGACGGAAGTCAGCGGTGATGTAGGGCTCGCACTCTACGGCATTGATAATCACGCACTCGGCCTTGGCCGTCGGCGGCGGACATAATTTAATAAAGGTGGGGAAACAGGCACCGCCCATACCCACGACACCAGCGGCCTTGATGCGCTCAACGATTTCCTCGGGCGTCAGTTCGGGATGGTCTTTCACCAGTTCCAGCTTGTCAGAGCGGTCGATGTTTTCTTCCCACTCGTCACCTTCTACATTAATAATAATAGCGGGCTTACGATAGCCAGTGGCATCGATAGCAGTGTCAATCTTGAATACAGTACCGCTGACGCTAGAGAATATCGGAGCTGACACGAAGCCGCCAGCCTCGGCAATCAGCGTACCGACCTTCACCTTGTCACCCTTGGCGACAACAGGCTTTGCGGGAGCGCCAATGTGCTGACTCAACGGGAAGATGGCCTGCTTCGGCAGCGCAGCCAACTTGGTTTCAACGTCGTGCGTCAGTTTATTCTCTTCGGGGTGTACACCACCAATACGGAATGTTCTTACGTTCATGCTTGTTCCTCCTTCTTTTCGTTAGTGGGATTTTCCCCAGCGACGGAATCGCTGGGCACTGTTGCTTCGGCCGCTGGCGCTGGTGTGGGCGCTGTAGCTTCTGGCGCTGGTTTCGGAGCTGGGAAATTGACGGCATGGATAGCTCCCGTAGGACATACGGCCACGCACTTGCGGCAGATGCGGCACTTCTCGTGGTCAATGTAGCAGACATTGTTCTCGACGGTAATAGCGCCGAACTTACACTCCTTCTCGCACTTGCCACAGCCGATACAAGCAGCCTTACAAGCCTTCATGGCCACAGGACCTTTGTCTTTGTTGACGCAGGAGACAAACACTCTCCTACCCTTCGGACCCTTCTTGCGGAGCTCGATGATGTTGCGCGGACAAGCTTTTACACATGCACCGCAAGCCACACATTTCTCTTCGTCAACCTCAGGAAGTCCGGTCTCAGGATTCATGTGGATGGCATCAAACTGACAAGCCGCCACGCAATCACCACAACCCAGACAGCCAAAACCGCAAGCCGTCTCGCCAGCACCACAGGAGTTCATCGCTGCACATGTGCGCAACCCACTGTACTCGGCAATCTTCGGACGCAAAGCACATGTACCGTTACAACGCACGACAGCAACCTTGGGTTCACCATTGGCAATGGCCATCCCAAGGAGATCGGCCACCTTACCCATCACTTCTTGTCCGCCCACGGGACACATCAGTCCCTCAAGGCTGCCAGCATCGGCTCCTTTGACCAAAGCATCAGCCAAACCGCCGCAACCGGCAAATCCACAACCGCCACAATTAGCCCCCGGCAATTGCTCGGTAACCTGAGCAATGCGCGGGTCTTCGTAGACAGCGAATTTCTTGGAGCAGACATACAGTACAAGGGCTGCAATCAATCCGATGGCACCCAGCACTAATACTGCAATCAAAATGAAATTCATAAAGTTACTTGTTTTTAAATATTTGTTTTAATAATGTTATTCTTTCTATTTGCGCCTTACGATTCTATCCAAAAGCGAAGCCGTTCGCGCATCCTATCACGCATCAACCACAGCACAAAATAATATGGAATGAGAGCCGCCAAGGCTGATAACGCTGCAAGCCCCTCATTGGACGTCAGCAACAACACAACAACCAAGACCGCAACAAGGACTACAAAGGGGAATCCGAATCCCCACAACAATGCTCGCGCTGCAACGCCACCAGAGGCACTTACCACTACCTGCTGACCAAGTTTGTAGACAGCACTATCGGCACAAAACACATCAATCATCTTTTCCTTCGATTCTGATGCATTGCAATAGCCGGCGACTTTACAGGCTGCACAAGCAGAAGTCTGGACAATGCGTACTTGCACCTTATCCTTTTCAATGCGTTCTATGACCCCCGAATGACTTATTTTAGTACTCATTAGTTTTGCAATCTCATGTTTGCAATTGCAAAGGTACGACAAAAATATGAATTAAAGATGCAATTATTTAAGTTTTTTTGAAAAAAACTCGAAAACGTTTGCGATTTCAGCTTTTTTTTTCTACTTTTGCCACGTTAAAATGCAAAATGACGATGAAAGCAAACGAACAGACACTTCAGCAAGTAGAGAGAGCCTTACGCAAAGTAGCCGAAAAATTCCCATCAACGGAAGAGGCCATTCAGCTCACTGACATTCATTTGAGAGTCAGTCAAGAGTCGGGTGAATTGGCGGCATTCGATGATGATGACAAGGAAATAACCCGTTGTGTCGTCGAGCAATGGATTGACAACAAGGAAGATGCTTTTTACAGTGATGTGGCCATAGTGCTCCGCAATGTCTTGAACAAGCAAAAGAAACTGATTGAGGAAATGTCAATCCTGAAGCCCTACTCTTTCGTGTTGGAAGACGATGATCACGAGAACGTGGAAGAGCTCTATCTTGTTGACGACGACATCGTCATCATTGACGAAGAACTGATGAAGGACCTCGATAGTGATTTAGACAATTTTCTTAACAATCTCCTGAAAGACTGACTATCTGAGCCTTATTGCTTCACCGACCCGAATCTGATAGTCAGGCGGAAGGTTATTTATTTTATATAATTTCTTCAATCTTATTCCGTAACGCTGTGAGATAGAATACATTGACTCTCCTGCTTTAACATAATGCACACGGCCTTTATAATCTTTCGGAGCCTTACTGCGTTTCTTCTTCAACCAAACAATTTCCCCCTCTTCTAACTTGTCATTTTTATTGCGTTCATTATATTTGGCAAGTTTACGATAGGACACATCCACCTCTTTTGCTATGCTACGGAAAGTATCACCCTTACGAGCTATTAAATAGTAGTTCTTGTTAAAGGCATAGATATGACGAAGGTCGCCATTCTTAACCTGCTGAGTCTGGAATTTATCATATCCTTTGGCAGTATCATATTGGTAAAGCTTGTAGAGTTGGATAATCTCTATCAACTTTGTGGCATACGTCGGGCTGGTGGCATATCCACAGGCTTTTAATCCCTTAGCCCATCCTTTATAATCAGTCAGTTTCAGTTGGAAAAGACTGCTGTAACGCTTGCTCGTAGTGAGGAAAATCGAATGGTCCTGATAGCTTTCATATACATTATCATATGCACGGAAGCATTCGTTACGCTCGTCATCATCATGATAGCTCTTACGGCCCGTCCATCCGTTACATTTGATTCCAAAATGGTTGTTGGCTCTGGTTGCCAACTCGCTTCTGCCCGCTCCCGATTCAAGAACACCCTGAGCCAGCGTGATACTTGCCGGGATATGGTATTTCAACATCTGTTCAACAGCTACATCCTTATATTGATCAAAATAATCCTGATAGCGTTGATTCCTGGATATTGACTGAGAAAGGGCCAATTGGAGTGCCAAAAACAGGCAGAAAAGTGAAAATATTGTTCGTTTCATGAATAAAAATCTGAATTATTTTGCAAAAGTAGAGAAAAATAATTAAATTTGCAACAAAAATCGAAAGATTATGAAGGAAATAGAGGTAAAACCCCATATTTTGGAAGCGCAAATGGATGAGTTGACGCCCGAAGAGCGTTCACTGATAGAACAAGCCATCGAAGGAACGAACCGTTCATACTCTCCTTATTCCCATTTCCATGTCGGAGCTGCATTGAAACTCCAAAACGGAGTGACTTTCATTGGATGTAACCAAGAGAATGCTGCCTTCCCTGCCGGCATTTGTGCTGAACGCTCAGCCATCTTTGCTGCAGGAGCACAATACCCTGACCAGCCTATTACCATGTTGGCCATTGCTGCACGCAATAAAGAAGGAGAATTCACAAAGGATCCTGTCAGTCCTTGCGGTACATGCCGACAAGTACTCATTGAAACCGAGACACGATTTCATCACTCTGTCCGAATACTGCTATACGGCCAGCGATGCGTATATATTGTAGACAGCATCAAACAGCTGATGCCTCTATCGTTTACTGAATTCTAAACAACTTAACTTATATAATATAAAAATGGTAAAGATCTCGAAAGAGGCCGCCCTCCAATATCATGAGTCAGGCCGGCCTGGTAAAATTGAAGTAAAACCAACTAAAGCGTATCGTACACAAACAGACCTCTCACTGGCTTACTCCCCTGGAGTTGCCTATCCGTGTTTGGAAATACAGGAAAATCCTGATGATGCTTATAGATATACCGACAAAGGCAATCTGGTGGCAGTAATATCCAACGGAACAGCCGTTCTCGGATTGGGTGACATTGGTGCCATGAGCGGAAAGCCCGTTATGGAGGGTAAGGGACTGCTTTTCAAAATCTATGGCGGAATCGACGTTTTTGACATTGAAGTTGACGAGAAAGACCCTGAGAAATTCTGCGAGGCAGTAGAGAAGATTGCACCCACCTTTGGTGGTATCAACCTCGAGGACATCAAGGCTCCTGAGTGTTTCTATATTGAGGAACGTTTGAAGAAGACACTCGACATTCCGGTGATGCACGACGACCAGCACGGCACCGCCATCATCTCTGCTGCAGGACTAAAGAACGCATTGGAGGTTATAGGAAAAGACATTGCGAAAGTCCGTATTGTGGTTAATGGCGCTGGTGCTGCGGCTATCTCGTGTACTAAATTATATATGGCTATTGGTGCCCAAAAGGAGAACATTGTCATGCTCGACTCCAAGGGCGTTATTTCCGTTGAACGTCAGGACTTGAATGAGCAGAAGCGTTTCTTTGCTACCAATCGTAATGACATACATACATTGGAAGAGGCTATCAAAGATGCTGATGTTTTCGTAGGATTATCCAAAGGTAACGTGCTTTCAAAAGACATGGTGAAGTCAATGGCCAAAGACCCGGTTATCTTTGCCTTGGCCAATCCTGTTCCGGAAATCTCGTATGAAGATGCAATGGATGCTCGCCCCGACGTACTGATGTCAACAGGTCGAACGGACTATCCGAACCAAATCAATAATGTCATAGGTTTCCCATACATCTTCCGCGGCGCATTGGACGTTCACGCTACAGCTATCAATGAAGAAATGAAATTAGCCGCCGTTCACGCTATTGCAGATCTGGCCAAACAGCCTGTGCCCGATGTTGTAAACGACGTGTATAAGGTCAATAACCTTAGTTTCGGTCGTGATTATTTTATTCCGAAACCTGTTGACCCACGTCTGATTACTGAAGTATCGGCTGCTGTTGCCAAAGCCGCAATAGACAGTGGTGTTGCACGCAAGGATATTACAGACTGGGAAAAATACAAGAAATCTTTGAGCGTTTTGCTGGGTCAGGAAACAAAACTTACCCAGAAAATCTATTCTACAGCAGCAAACCACCCACAAAGAGTGGTATTCGCAGAAGCTGTTCATCCTACAATGCTGAAAGCTGCTGTTCAAGCCAAGGCGGAAGGAATATGTCATCCCATTCTGCTGGGTAATGACGAGTACATTGCTAAGCTTGCACAAAAACTCGATTTGAATATTGAGGGAATTGAAATTGTCAACCTGCGTCATCCCAGTGAACAAGAGCGTCGCGAGCGTTATGCCCGCATCTTGACCGAAAAACGCCAACGAGATGGCTACACTTTTCAGGAAGCAAACGACAAGATGTTCGAACGCAACTATTTCGGAATGATGATGGTTGAAACAGGTGAGGCTGACGCCTTCTTAACCGGACTGTATACGAAGTATTCGAATACTATTAAGGTTGTTAAGGAAGTCATTGGTATTCGTCCACAGTACAAGCATTTTGCAGCAATGCACATCATCAATTCTGCCCGTGGTACACTCTACATTGCTGATACACTGGTCAACGAAAATCCTGATACGGAAGCTCTTATTGATATAGCTAAACTTGCTAGTAAGAGCGTTAGGTTCTTCAATGAGAAGCCTGTGGTAGGCATGATTAGCCATTCGAATTTTGGAAGCAGCCAAAGTGAAGGTGCGCTAAAAGTTAAAAATGCCACTATTTACATGCAGGAACGCTATCCCGATCTTCCCATTGACGGTGAACTGCAATTAGGGTTTGCACTCGATGATGACTTACGTGACGAGCAGTATCCGTTCACACGCCTAAAGGGCAAAAAAGTGAACACGCTCGTGTTCCCCAACCTTACTTCTGCGCGTTCATCTTACAAAATGTTGCAGATGCTCGGATCTGATGCTGAGATTATCGGTCCTATTCAGGTCGGACTGAACAAACCAATCCACTTTGTCGACTTTGGAGCATCCGTACGTGACGTTCTAAACATCGTTGCGATTGCAACCATTGATGCTTACGTTGACAAGTTGAAGAAGAAAATAACAGGAATTGATGTATAGCAAGAAATAAGCTCTTTAATATTTTTTAAGTAAAAAAACGGCCCGTTAGAGTACAACGAGCCGTTTTTTTTCGTAACTTTGCACCGCTTTTAAAGGCTAATTCAAACACATACTCCTGATTATCAGCGAGTTAAGACAATTTAAGAAAGTTTTTTAGATGAGACAATTAAAGATTCAAAAGAGTATTACGAATCGTTCGAGTGAAGCACTGGATAAGTATCTGGTGGAAATCGGTCGTGCACCACTGATCAGTATCGATGAGGAAATTGAACTGGCTCAGAAAATCCGTAAAGGCGGTCCTGAGGGCGAGCGTGCCAAGGACAGGCTGGTAACGGCAAATCTGCGATTCGTAGTATCCGTCGCTAAGCAGTATCAGCATCAGGGATTGACGCTGACTGACCTAATCGACGAGGGTAACATTGGCTTGATTAAGGCCGCACAGAAGTTCGATGAGACTCGAGGCTTCAAATTTATTTCATACGCAGTATGGTGGATTCGTCAGAGCATCCTGCAAGCTATTGCAGAGCAAAGTCGTATTGTACGTCTGCCTCTCAATCAGGTAGGTTCATTGAGCAAGATTAATCATGAGATTAACAAGTTTGAGCAGGAGAATCAGCGTCACCCGTCCATCTCAGAGTTGAGTGATGCAACAAGTTTGGACGAAGAGAAAATTTCGCAGTCAATGATGGCTGACGGTCATCATGTGTCGATTGACGCACCTTTCCAGGATGGAGAAGACAATTGTATGCTCGACGTGATGGCATCTGGTGACGATTCACGTACTGATCGCCAAGTTGACCATGAGTCTATGGCACTCGAACTGAACAATGTTCTTCAGAAAGTTTTGAAAGAACGTGAGATTACCATTATCCGCGAATGTTTCGGTATTGGTTGCCACGAAAAGGGACTTGAAGAGATAGGCGACCAGTTGGGACTTACTCGTGAGCGTGTCCGTCAGATTCGCGAAAAGAGCATTGCAAAGCTTCGTGATTCGGGCAATGCACGCATCTTAATGAAATATTTAGGCTAAAAGTTTTGTGGCTCCATTTTTTTTTCGTACTTTTGGGGCCGTGAATCAGAAGCTACGCATATTGACACTAATGCTGGGCATGATGACTCTCATGCCCAGTTTTTGTTTAGCCCGCAGTTATACCGACTCGTTGATATTAAATCGAGTTTGGAACTACAGGCGCAACTTTACTGTTCCCGTTCATGGAATAGAGAAGAATGTTTATATGCGCTATACTTTTGGGATGGACCGTCGTAATGCCTTGCTTTTCCTTGTGCCAACGATGTATGTCATTGCCCAGGGCGACCGTCATTATGTAGGAGAATCCTATTGCAAACTTAATTTTCGCGACGTTGACGAATACGACGTTAAAAGACAAGTTGTATGGGGTACCATTCCCCGACAGCGTACTGCGATGCCCGTCTTATTAGAATTTAGCACCCCTGATTTCTACGATGATAAACTTTATCCCGACTATATTCTCTCACCTTTTTATAGGGGCAACAGTTTCTTCTATCATTATAAAATAAGACTTGTGGAAGATAACATGGCCGTCATCCGTTTTGCACCCAAGAAGAATAATACGCAGTTAGTGAAAGGTTTTGCTACTGTCGATGTCAATACCGGCAGACTACAGTCAGTTGATTTTGAAGGAGAGTTTGATATGGTCGCTTTCAAAGTATCGGCCGAGATGAATGAGAACGATACCCAATCAAAGCTTCCTAAGCGTTGCACTACCGATGCTGCATTCAATTTTCTGGGAAATAAGGTTACAGCAACTTTTACTGCTGCCTATGATTGCCCGCGAACTCTCCCCGACTCGCTCGATGACGAGAAGAATCGCGAACTGATGGAAGAGTTGCGCCCAATCCCGCTAAACCAACGTGAACAGGAGATTTATGCCCGATATGACAGCATCAATAATGCCTCCCCAAAAAACAATACGGTGGATACACATGCTGTAGATACTATAACTGGGGATACTATAGCAGTGGATACGACTCTACAGGAGAAACATCATGGCAATGATTGGTTAAAAAAAATTGGTTGGGACATCATTGGCTATAACCTCATTAACGGCAACAGAACAGATGTCGGCGCAGTGACAATGCGTTTTTCACCTTTGCTAAACCCGCTTTACTTTGGCTACAGCAAAAGTCGAGGCATCAGCTATAGGCTAAAATTCGGTTTCCGCTATAGTTGGAATGCTCACCGCTATCTGACGCTGAATCCACAGTTCGGTTACAACTTCAAGCTAAACCAGATATTCTACAAGATCCCCTTGCGAATGACCTACAACCCCAAACGTAACGGTTACGCAGAAATTTCATGGGCCAACGGCAACCACATTTCGAATAGTGCGTTGGCTGACGATTTTCAAAAGATTATGGGTGATTCTATCAATATGCCTGATTTCAAGGATATGTCCATTCAGGCTGTCAACAACGTTGTGGCTTACGACTGGTTGGAAATCATGACTGGCTTGGTCTTCCACCGACGTGTTTCCTTAGATCCAGAACTCATGAAGGAAGCAGGAATGGATTGGGAATTCCGAAGCTTTGCATCTACAGTAACCGTCAGACTAACCCCCTGGCACAACGGACCGACCCTAACTGCCAATTTCGAACAAAGCATCAAAGGTGTATTCGGCTCAAATCTTGACTACCAGCGTTGGGAATTTGACGCATCCTATTTGAAACATATACCCAGCTTACGCATTCTCAACTTACGAGGTGGTGCAGGTTTTTATACACAACGTAATTCCAATTACTTCGTCGACTATGCCAACTTCCACGACGACAACCTTCCATCGGGCTGGGAAGACGACTGGGCCGGACAATTTCAATTGCTTAGAAGCTCATGGTACAACCAGTCTAACTACTATGTGAGAGGACATGTCTCATTCGATACGCCAATGTTGTTGCTCTCTTATCTTCCTATTGTTGGGAGATACCTTGAAGTGGAGCGTCTTTATGTAAGTGCGTTGTCTATTCAACACACAAGGCCCTATTTCGAACTGGGCTACGGATTTACTAACCGTTATTTCTCCATGGCTGTCTTCACGAATCTGCTCGGAGGTAAAATTCAGGAATTCGGCTGCAAATTCACAGTAGAACTATTTAGAAGATGGTAAAGCCACTAACAATCTACAAGGCCAGTGCAGGCTCTGGAAAGACCTTCACACTGGCAACAGAATACATCAAACTGCTCGTCAAAAATCCGATGAGCTATCGTTCTATCTTGGCCGTGACGTTTACCAACAAAGCGACGGAAGAGATGAAAATGCGCATTCTCAGTCAGCTTTATGGAATATGGAAACTGTTGCCCGATTCATCGGATTACCTGAAACACATTGTTGCTGCGACAGGTCTTTCCGAGTCTCAAGTCAGCCAACGTTCAGGTGAAGCCCTTCATCAGTTGTTACACAATTACAACTATTTCCGTGTTGAGACAATAGACACTTTTTTCCAGAGTGTCCTTCGCAATCTTGCCCGTGAACTGGACTTGACTGCTAACCTTCGCATCGGACTGAACGACACTCAAGTGGAAGAACAAGCCGTCGATCGTCTTATTGATTCTCTCACCCATACAGACGTCATGCTGCAATGGTTGCTGAAATATATTATGGAGACTATCAGTGACGACCGTTCGTGGAACATTATCGGACAGGTGAAGCAATTTGGACGCACCATCTTCCGCGATTTCTATAAAGAAAAGAGCGACGAACTAAAGCAACGGATTAACCAGAAAGACTTCTTAAGCAACTATATGAGTCAAATGCGCCAGATTCGTTCCGATGCTCTCCAGCACATGAAAGAAATTGGCGACCATTTCTTCGACGTTCTCAATCAGGAAGGCATATCCATTACCGATCTGTCTTATGGAAAATCTGGCGTGGCTGGTTTTTTCATCAAGCTACAGAACGGTCAGTTTGACGAAGGCATCATGGGCAAACGCGTCACCGACTGCATAGAAGATACGACCAAATGGTGTAGCAAGAAAAACGAACGTGCTGACTTCATCTATTCCCTGGCAGACACCACGCTCGTCCCTATCTTGCAAAAAGCAATAGCCGAACAGCCCCGTCAGTGGAAACTCTACAAATCCGCTGACCTGACCTTGCAACATCTTAACCAGTTGCGTCTGCTTGGGAGCATCGAACAAAAGGTTCGTGAGATGAACAGCGAGGCCAACCGTTTTCTGCTCAGCGATACTCAGCAACTGCTCCATTCACTCATTAAGGATAGCGACTCCCCGTTCATCTTTGAGAAGATTGGTACCCAACTGGAACATGTGATGATTGACGAGTTCCAGGACACATCGACCGTTCAGTGGCAGAACTTCAAGATTCTCCTGCAGGAATGTATGAGTCACGTCGACACCGAGAATCTCATTGTCGGCGACGTCAAGCAAAGCATCTACCGTTGGCGCTCAGGTGACTGGCGACTCTTGAATGCTATCGACCAAGAATTTCCTCATGCAGATTCGATGATGGACATTCGTCCACTGGACACCAACTACCGTTCTGAACGGCGCATCATAGAGTTCAATAACGCCTTCTTCATCGAGGCCGCCCTGCAGGAGTATGAAACACAGCGTGAGAATTATCCATCAGGTGCAGAACTCCTCAAACACGCCTATGCAGATGTTGCCCAAAAGGTCCCGGAAAAGCTGAAGACGAATGGATTTATCAACATCCGTCTACTGCCGGCAAAGGACTACCAAACAGAAACCCTAGAACAACTGACCGATACGGTGTCCATGCTTCTCGACAAAGGAGTAAAGCCACAGAATATAGCCATTCTCGTACGAACCAACAGCAGTATTCCCTTAGTGGCAGACTTTTTCGCCGGACACATGCCTCAGGTAAGTATTGTCAGCGACGAAGCCTTCCGTCTCGATGTCTCCGTCAGCGTCTGCCTGCTCGTTCAGGCACTCCATGTGCTTACCCATCCCGACGACCTGTTGGCCAAGGCGACTGTCGCAAAACTCTACCAGCGCACCGTGCACGGCAATTCTGTTACCGAGAGCGAGCTGTTCATCAAAGACCGTCCTATTGACGAACTGCTTCCTCCCGACTTCACCCAACAGACCGCTGCCCTGCTCCACCTGCCGCTCTACGAACTGACGGAACGTCTTTTCCATATCTTCCAACTGGACCGTTTAAAAGATGAAAGTGCCTACGTCTGTGCCTTCTACGACCAGCTGAACAAGTTCACGCTCGACAACAGCACCGACATTGATGCCTTTGTCCGTGAATGGGATGAAACCATCTGTAGCAAGACCATTCAGAACACAGCTACCGACGGCATCCGCATCCTCTCCATCCACAAGAGCAAGGGTCTGGAGTTCGACCATGTCATCATTCCTTTCTGCGACTGGCGCCTCGAACACAGCGACATTCTCTGGTGTCAGCCCAAAGATTCGCCGTTCGACGCCCTGCCCATCGTCCCCGTCGATTATAGCGGCAAGCAGATGATGGGTACCATTTACGAACCGAACTATTTGGACGAGCATCTCCAAAACACCGTCGACAACCTCAATCTGCTTTATGTCGCTTTCACGCGAGCCTCCAAAAGCCTCTTTGTCCTGGGCCGACGTGATTCCAAAGGCAGCCGTTCGGCACTCATCGAATCCGTATTGCCCAATCTCAAACTTAACGGCAGCACTTTGGAGGGAATGGAAGAAAACGAGTCGGCCATCGAGTTTACCTATGGTGATCTCTACGTAGAATCCGAGAAACCAAAGAATACAAAGACTGCCAACGTCTTCCTGCAGCCCGTCACTCCCAAGTCTGTCACCATCGAGAGCTTTGATGTCAAGACTGAATTCCGTCAGAGCAACAAGAGCCGTGAATTTATCGAAGGCGACGACGAACAACAGGAGCTAAGCTATATTAAAATCGGCAGTGTGTTGCACAATGTGTTCTCAACCATTCATACCAGTGCCGATATCGAACATGCGCTGGCACAGTTGCAGCGCGACGGGGTGCTCTACGACGATGAGGTGACTGCTGAGAAAGTCACCAGCATGTTACGTAAGCGGCTCGAAAGCCCACGTATCAAGGACTGGTTCTCCGACCGCTGGCAACTATTCAACGAGTGTAGCATCCTCACACTCGATGGTCAGGGTAACATGCAGGAGCGTCGTCCCGACCGCGTGATGACTGACGGACACGAAACTCACGTCGTCGATTTCAAATTCGGACGTCCCCAGGCTGAATACCATGAGCAAGTCCGCGAATACATGCAACTGCTGCGCTCTATGGGAATGTCCAATGTCAAGGGCTGGCTCTGGTATGTATATATTAATAAGGTAGAAGAAGTGATATGAAAGATTTCCTCGCATACGTCGCCGAAGACATTCTCCGCAAATATGGCACCAACCTGTCGCGCGTTGCCGTGGTGTTTCCCAACAAGCGTGCATCGTTGTTCCTCAACGACCATCTCGCCCGCATAGCCAAACAACCCATTTGGAGCCCTGCCTACATCACCATCAGCGAACTCTTCCGTCAGCAGTCACCGCTTCAGGTTGCCGACCCTATCAAGCTCATCTGCGACCTCCATAAGTCGTTCTGCCGCTGCACGGGATCTGACGAGAGCCTGGATAAATTTTACGGCTGGGGGCAGCTACTGCTCACCGACTTCGACGACATTGACAAGAACATGGCCGACGCCGACCGTGTCTTCGCCAACTTACGTGACATCCACGAGCTCGACGATATTTCCTATCTCACCGACGAACAACGCGAGATGATTCGCCGATTCTTCAGCAATTTCTCCGAAGACCATAACACCGAACTGAAGGAGCGTTTCCTCCGGCTGTGGAGTCACTTCGCTGACATCTACCACGACTTCAACCGTCGCCTATCCTCTCAAGGCCTAACCTACGAGGGCGCCCTCTACCGCCAGATAGTCTATTCAGCATGTTGCTGTGCCACAGCAACAGACACGACCACCGACATCCTCTCTTTCCCTTACGACCACTACCTCTTCGTCGGCTTCAACCTGCTGCAAAAGGTCGAGCAACAACTGTTCACCCACTTGCAAAAGGAGGGCAAGGCTCATTTCTATTGGGACTTCGACCACTATTATATGCAAAATCACGAGGCCGGACAGTACATCCGCCGTTACCTCGAACATTTCCCCAATGAACTCGACACCACGTCGGAAGCCGTCTACGGCAATTTCAGCCACAAACGCCACATTAGCATCATCTCCGCTCCCACCGAGGATATCCAGGCCCGCTACGTCAGCACCTGGCTCCATGCCACCACTCCCGACGGGTCACCGTCGGGTTACTTCCCCCGCATCGCTGCCGGTCGCCGCACGGCCATCGTGCTCTGCAACGAGAACCTCCTGCCCACCGTCATCCACTGCTTGCCCGACGAGGTCGACAAAGTGAATGTCACCACGGGCTATCCTCTCTCGCAGACGCCTGTCGCCTCGCTCATCCAACTCTGGTTTGATATGCAATTGCAGGGCCGTACGCCTCGCCTCCTCCGCATCTTCCAGCGCCATCCCTATGCCAAATACGTCAGCGATGACCAGCAACCCCTGGCACAACTTCTGCGCGAGGTGGCCACAAAGGGTAGCACAGACATCAACGATCCGATGTTTCAGGAGTCGCTGTTCCGCGCCTATACATTGGTTAACCGTCTCGACGACCTGCAGCGCAGTGGCGACCTGACGGTGACGCAAACCACCCTTCAGCGGCTGGTCACGCAAGTCATCCAGCAGACCAGCATCCCCTTCCACGGCGAACCCGCCGAAGGCCTTCAGATCATGGGCGTGCTGGAGACGCGCAACCTCGACTTCGACCATGTGCTGCTGCTCTCCTGCAACGAGGGCAACATGCCGAAGGGCGTCAACGACTCGTCGTTTATTCCCCACAGCCTACGCCACGCCTACGAACTGACGACCGTCGAAAACAAGGTGGCCATCTACGCTTATTACTTCCATCGCCTTTTGCAACGGGCTGGCGACATCACCATCCTCTACAATAGTTCTACCGAGGATGGTCAGCGCGGCGAGATGAGCCGTTTCATACTCCAACTGATGGTCGAGAGTCCACACACCATCTCGCTCCACACGCTGCTCTCCGGACAGTCAACATTGAAGTGGCAACCTGCACCCATTGACAAGACGCCACACGTCATGCAAGTCATCCAGTCGCAGTTCACCACGCAACACCCGATGCTCTCGCCGACGGCTATTGCCAAATACATGCGCTGTCCGTTGCAGTTCTATTACAGCTATGTGGCCGACATCCAACAGTCCGACGTTCCCGACGACGAACAGGAACTCGACAACCGCATCTTCGGTAACGTCTTCCATGAAGCCGCAGAAATCATCTATCGCCAACTGCCGCGCGAAATTGACAAGCCGCTGCTCGACCACCTATTGAAGTCGAAGGTTGAAATCGAGCGTGCTGTTGACGAGGCCTTCCACAAGGTGATGCCCTTTGCAACGAAGAGCGGACTGCACCTCATCAATCGCGAGGTCATCATCCACTACCTCCGCCAGCTCATCACCATTGACCGTCGCCTGGCGCCCTTCACCATCCTCGGCCTCGAGCACGACGTCAAGCGCCCGCTATCAATCATCAACAATCCACGCTCCATTGGCGGTCGCATCGACCGACTTGATCTCATCAACGACGAGTACATCCGCGTCGTTGATTACAAGACCGGCAGCAAACGCCTGAAGGCGCTGGCCGACGTTGATGCCATCTTTGAGCCCGAAAACATCCACGAACATTCCGACTATTACCTGCAGACGTTCGTCTATGCCGACATCGTCAGCCGTCAGATGAAAGCTCGCAATCCACAAGCTAAAGTCTCCCCCGCCCTGCTATTCATTCAGTATGCCGGTGGCGAGGACTACGACCCCACGCTTTGTCTAGGCCGCGAACCAGTCCGCGACATCGCCGAAGTGTCAGCGCGTTTCAACGAGCTGCTGGATGCAAAGATTCAGGAAATGTTCTCGCCCGATGTGCCGTTCTTGCCTACCGACAACATGAAGACGTGCAGCACGTGTCCCTACCGTCTAATGTGCCGACGCTGAACCCATCCGGCGGGAAGCGTGCGGCGTCCGACGGCATTCACGTCGGGCTCTGCGGGAATGGGAATACGACCGATACCGTGCTGTAACGCAGGTGAAATGCTATCCAACGCGAAATCATAAATCAGGTTTTCTTCATCCACGAGGACGAAGTGCTGCTTGCCCTGCACGCTATCCTTCGGTGTCTCCCAGATGACGCGCTCGAAGCGCAGGGAGTCCTCGACGGCGGGTGTTCGCAGCAAGCAATCGGCAAAGCGATAGTCAAACAGCGAATCGGCATTCTCCACGACCTCACCCATCACCACGTCGTCCGCATAGCCCGTCGCCAGCGTCCACCGGCAGTCGAGCACCATCGGCAATTCCGTGTTGGCAAAACGCAATGCCGCGCCGCGATTAGCCGAGAAAGGATAGAACTGCGCCAGCGTCGAATGCTCAACGATGGCCTCACAACCATAGAACGACAGACAGTCGCCGTAGGTATTGCTGAACTGGCAATACTCGACATACACATCGGAATGGCGTGCTAAAAGACCTTCTCCGCTGGCGTTATGCACAATCGTATTAAACATATAGAGCGACGTACTGTCACACATCAAAGCATCAACAGCATTGCGAATCTCACAGTTGGAGAAGCAGTTGTCACCGTTGTGCGAATGCAGCTCGATGCCGCGCCACTGACCGCTGATGCGGTCGTAAGGCAGATAGTCGAACATACGGTCCAGACGGTCGCCGCGAAACAGTGAATTCTCAGCCACCACATTACCATAGGCCGTGATACCCGCGCCGTCGTGGAAGTACAGCGACGTATTGCGAATGGTTAGCGTAGCGTTCTCTTCGACACTGATGCCATCACCGTAGATGACGACGGGCCGCGATGTCTCAATCACCGTATCCTGCCGGACTACAAGACTATCCAACTGGATAGCATCCCAACTATACGTCCGTAGGTTGACACGCTGCTGGGCACCGCTCTCCAGCGTAAAAACAAGATTGTCCTCCACCAGTTGCGGCTCGTCAGCGTAATTCTCGCGGGTGGTAATCTCGACGAACACTAGCAGACTGTCGCCCTTGCGCACCTCGAAGTCGGAGCCAACAGGGTCCAGATAGGTGCCATCGACATTCACGCGGTAACCGCTTTGGTTGCTGCGTTCCAGTCGTGCGGTGACGATGCGAATGCCATCACTCGATTCGTTGTGCACCCAGAAAGTCCGGGTAGATGAGGGAACGGTGGAAAACACCGTGTCAAACCGAACGGTATCCTCCGAGAATGTCAGTCGGTTACCGGGGCTGCTGCTGAACGAATCGTTGTCCGTGCAAGCCGTAAGCATCACGACAACGACAAATATCAAAAAGAAAAGTCGTCTTACCATATATAGATAAAACGACTTTTCACGCGATTTATTGTCTAGGGGACTAGATAATCTAGAGATTCTAGAGGTTCTAGATTATTTTCCGAAGTAGCGCTTCAGCAGTCCTGCGAAGCCGGCACCATGGCGGGCCTCGTCCTTAGCCATTTCGTGAACAGTGTCGTGGATGGCATCGAAACCAGCAGCCTTGGCGTTCTTGGCAATGCGGAACTTGTCCTCGCAAGCACCGGCCTCGGCAGCAGCGCGCTTCTCCAGATTGGTCTTGGTGTCCCACACGACCTCGCCCAGCAGCTCAGCGAAACGAGAAGCATGGTCAGCCTCTTCGAAAGCGTAACGCTTGAAGGCCTCGGCAATCTCGGGATAGCCCTCGCGGTCGGCCTGACGAGCCATAGCCAGATACTGACCTACCTCGCTACACTCGCCGTTGAAGTGTGCACGCAGGTCGTTAATCATTTCCTCGCTGACGCCCTCGGGCTTGCCATCACCAATGCGATGAACGGTGGCATACGTGGTCTCGCCGTCCTCTTTCAACTCAGAGAACTTTGATGCGGGAGCCTTACAAATGGGGCACTTCTCGGGAGCAGCATCGCCTTCGTAGATATATCCACAAACGGCGCAAATGAACTTTTTCTTCATAGTCGTTTTGTATTTGTTTAGTTAATAATAAAAGTATTTCGGTTCTCAACGACTGCAAATATACGAATAATATTCGGGAAAAGCAACTTTTTTCCGAAATATTTCTTAACTTTGCAGCATAATTCATCAATCATCACGCGAAACGTATGAAAAAACTAACTATCTTATCAGCATTATTCCTCGTGTGCACAACGGTTTCCGCACAGCTCGCGGAACCCATGTACGAACTCCCCGACCCGCTCCTTATGAACGACGGACGGCAAGTAAAAACCATCGCCGACTGGAACGAACGCCGGTTGGAAATCGCCGACATGATTCAGACCTTCGGCATCGGACGCATCCCCGCCGTGCCGCGCGAAGCCGTCAAGGCACGCATGGACGGTGACACGCTCATCGTTGACGTCACTGTGAACGGACAAACGCTCACCCTGAAATCTGCCATCGCCTATCCCACCGTCGGAGAGCCACCCTACGCGCTGATGATCGGCACCAGTATGTTGGCACTGCCCAAGGACATCTTCGACCCGCGACCCATTGCCCGCATGAACTACCGCGAGTCGCAGGTGAACGACTACTCGCAGTGGCGGCCTCACAAGGAGCGCGGCGAACACAATTTCGACCGCCTCTATCCCGAACTCAAGGACAACGGCGCCTACAGCGAGTGGGCCTGGGGACTGCAGCGACTCATTGACGGACTGGAGCAGCTCGGCCCTGAGAAAACGAAAATTGATGTGAAGCGTATCGGTGTCAGCGGATGTTCATACGCCGGCAAGATGGCCCTCTTCTGCGGAGCCTTCGACGACCGCGTAGCCCTCACCATCGCACAGGAACCCGGTGGCGGCGGTGCAGCATCGTGGCGCTACAGCCACAAGCTGGACAGCGTCGAAAACCTTGACCGCACCGACTATCACTGGTTCCTCGAATCCATGCGCGAACGCTTCCACGGCGACAGCGTCTATCTCATGCCCTACGACCACCATGAGCTCTGCGCCATGGTTTGTCCCCGCGCCCTTCTCGTGTTAGGCAATCCTGACTACAAGTGGCTCGCAGACGAGAGTGCCACCTATTCCATGGCCGCCGCACGCAAGGTCTGGGAACGCCTCGGACTCGGTGACCGCGTTGACATCGACATCGTTGGCGGCCACGGCCACTGCCAGCTGCCCAAGAGCCAATATCCCATTGTCGAGCGTTTCATCGACCAATTCCTCCTCGGCAAAGAGTAGGTCAGAGCTCGTCGCACTCTTTGAGCCAAAGGGCGGAGCTGGCGTCACTCGGCATACGCCAGTCGCCACGGGGCGAGAGGCTGATGCTGCCGACTTTTGGGCCGTCGGGCAGACAAGAACGCTTGAACTGCTGCGAGAAGAATCGGCGGCAGAAAGTCTTGAGCCACTTCAGGATGGTGTCGCGGTCGTACTTGTCGCCGAAAGCCTGCTTGGCAAGCAGGAAAATCTTGGCGGGACGGAAACCGAAGCGCAAGAAGTAGTAGAGGAAGAAGTCGTGGAGCTCGTAAGGTCCTACGAGGTCTTCGGTCTTCTGCTTGATATTACCCTTTTCGTCGGCAGGCGTCAGCTCGGGGGAGATGGGCGTGTCGATAATGTCGAGCAGCGTGTCGCGCTGTGCTGAGAACGCCGGCATGGAGGCGTAATAGCGGATGAGATACTGGATAAGCGTCTTGGGGATACTGGCATTGACACCATACATCGACATGTGGTCGCCGTTATACGTTGCCCAGCCGAGGGCAAGTTCGGAGAGGTCTCCGGTGCCAACAACGAGAGCATTCAGCTTGTTGGCAAGGTCCATCAGAATCTGTGTCCGTTCGCGAGCCTGCGAGTTTTCGTAGGTGGCGTCGTGGATTTTAGCGTCGTGACCAATGTCGGAGAAATGCTGTTCGACGGCCTTCGCAATAGAAATCTCCATCTGCGAAATACCCAGTGTCTGCATTAGCGTCGAGGCATTGTCGTGAGTGCGTTCGGTGGTGCCGAAGCCCGGCATCGTCACGCCAATGATTCCCTTGCGGTCGTAGCCTAACTTGTCGAAAGTGCGCACGCAAACGAGCAGAGCCAGCGTAGAGTCGAGACCGCCGCTGATGCCGATAACAACGTGTTCACAACAGGTATGAATGAGGCGCTTGGCCAGTCCGGCCGTCTGGATGTTCAGAATCTCTTCGCACGTCGCGGCCATCTCATCGTCGGCCGGAATGAAGGGATGAGCATCGACGGCGCGCAGGAGCTGGAACGGATGTTCGTCCAACGGCGGTTTGCAGTCAACCATCTGTGCATGGGCTTCGCGCTGGGCATTGATGAACGTGGAATTGGTCTGACGCTCGGTGCGCAGGCGTTCGACGTCAATCTGTGCCGACTGCATCTGCGGCTGGAACGAGAAGCGGTCACCCTCGACCAACACGCGGCCATTCTCAAAAATCATCGCATTGCCGCCGTAGACCACATCCTGCGTCGACTCGCCGAAACCGCACGAGCTGTAGACGTAGCCGCTCATGGTGCGCGCACTCTGCTGTGCCACCAGCGAACGCAGGTAGCGGTGCTTACCGATGAGCTCGTCGCTGGCGGAGCAGTTGAAGACAATCTCGGCACCAGCCATCGTCAGGTTGTTGCTTGGCGGAATCGGTGCCCAGACATCCTCGCAGATTTCCACGCCGAACTTCACGCCGTCGGATGTCTGAAACAGCTGCGGTTCGGACGACAGACGGACGGGCGTGCCGGCCAAATAGATGTTAGTAGGATTCAGGTCCTGCGCCGAAGCAAACCAGCGCTTCTCGTAGAACTCGTTGTAGTTGGGCAGATAAGTCTTGGGGATGACGCCCAGAATGCCGCCGCGCTGGATGACTGCGGCGCAGTTGAGCAGGAGTCCGCCAGCCTGAACAGGCAGTCCGACAATGCAAATGATGTCGAGTTTGCGGGTAAACTCCAGCAGCATGAGCAGCCCTTCTTCCGATTTCGACAGCAACAGCTGCTCCTTGAACAAGTCCTGACACGTGTAACCCGTAATGCACAGTTCAGGGAAACACACAATCTCAACATGCTCGCCGTCAGCAAGCGAAATGAGCTTTTCAATCTCCTGGACGTTGTATTCCACGTCAGCCACGCGAACAGCGGGAACGGCAGCAGCCACTTTGATGAATCCGTACTTCATATATTTTTGACGTTTGAAGTTTAAAATTTGAAGTTTATGATGACTATAATTCTTTCAAGGAATGAGGAGCGAGGAATCGCCGTAGCTCAGGAAGCGGAAATCGTGAGTCAGGGCGTAGTCGTAAATCTTGTGCCAGTCACCATGCACGAAAGCACTCACCAGCAGCAACAGCGTCGACTGCGGCTGATGGAAATTGGTGATGAGCATCTTCACAATCTTGTAGTTGTAGCCCGGGGCAATGATGATCTGCGTGGAGGAGTGAAGAACGGTTTCGCCGTTCTCGTCATACCACG
>Ga0247609_10001146_pt1 | contig 32823 bp, 28 predicted proteins | sample 172DNAGHGlowgp2_FD_193487 | JGI IMG/M metagenome (GOLD analysis project Ga0247609, IMG submission 193487) | Sheep rumen microbial communities from Palmerston North, Manawatu-Wanganui, New Zealand - 1728 DNA GHGlow gp2 | ecosystem: Host-associated > Mammals > Digestive system > Stomach > Rumen ... | reverse complement strand
TGTAGGCTTATTAATGAATGTAGCGCCTTCCACTTCTGCGGCAACGGTCTTATCAAGTTCCCATCCTTCTGTATTTTCAACACAGTGAACCACGGGAAGATTCTTTCCCTCCTGAGTGTCCATGTAGTTCTCCTGATGAGTGTCTCTTGTTACGAAGATATCTTTTTTATCATATTTCCTTATTTTCTCAACAACAGCAGGAACAATGGCAACCGCCTCCTTTGTTCCAAGTGCTCCATCGACAAAATCTTTCTGCATGTCAACAACAACGAGTATTTTTCTCATTTCTCTTTTCCTCTTTCCTCAATTACTTTCGTATGCCAAAAAAGAACTAAATCAGACTTTTTCGGCTCTTGCGGTAGCGATGATATCGCTTCCGGTCCCCGCGACATTTTTTATTATAACATCTCCGATCGAAACAGGGGCATTTACATAACTTTTATTAATCTCATCCATAACGGCAAAAATCTTATCCTTTGGAATATCACTTTTTGTCTTAACGGAAACTCTACTCTTGTCGCTTCCTGCAACCTTAACGGTGCTTGTAACTATCCTTGTGGGATTTACAACTTCTTTCCTCGCATAAATATCGCCTTTTGGACAGGTATTCCCGGATACCGATATAACCTCTCCGTTTTCAATAGTAACCGAAAGCAAGCATCCATTCGGACAACCTATACATGTAAGTTCTCTGTTCTCCATAGTCATAGCCTCCGTGTTCTTTGAATGAATAAAATTATCTGTCCAATCAGAAACGCCTCCCTGCATTTATTATACAAGGAAGCGTCAATAGAAAAAAGTAATCTTATATTCAAAATTTTAATCCGTCTGCATATCTTTGAGCTTGTTTGCCTGCATGAATATTTCACCGAGGATTCCTTTAAACTCATCAAATTTCTCTACAGCATCATCCGAAGATTTAACACCCTGATTGGAAAGGGAAGCAACTTCTTCACTGGTTGCGGACAGATTGGATATGGAATCGTTAATCTCAGTGGTAGAAGCTGCGATCGACTTCATACCTTCTCCGATTTCCTCGAATCTTGAAAGCATCTCGGTTACATTTACATTGATGCTGTCGAAGTTTTCGCCGACCGTACCAATCATTTCATTTTGCTCGGCAACACTTTTTACCGTATCGTCAATACTTGCCATTGCTTTCTGCACATCTTCCACAAGCTCGGTGATAATGCCTTTTATCTCGTTTGAGGCCGTATTTGTCTCTTCAGCGAGTTCACGAACATCATTTGCAACAACCGCAAATCCTTTACCTGCATCTCCCGCTCTTGCCGCTTCTATGCTCGCATTAAGGGCAAGTAAGTTAGTCTGCTTTGAAATAGACATGATCGATCCGACAATTTTCTGTACTTCCTGAACCTTGTTGATAACTGCCTGAGTGGCTTCTACCGTGATCTTGCTCGCATTTTCAACATTTGCTGATTTTTCTTTTAAAACTGAAATGACCTGTACGCCCTCTTTAACTGTCTTCTGCGTGCTCTCGGACGCTTCCGTCATCTCTTTTCTGTGTTTCTCTGTAGTCTCGGTTTCTTCCTGAATCTGCTGAACCTTCTGTGCCTGAGTGGTCACGGACTGTGCCGTACTCTCCATACTGCTTGCAATATCCTGCATTCCCGCATGCTGGGCATCCATGATATTCTGAAGATCAACCATATCGCCTTGTGATTTATTAAAAAGCTCCGTGATCGCATTTGCTATTTCCGCCATTGCATTGCCTGTCTCAAGCGTTTTTTCGGCATTCTTTGTAATCTTGGCATTGTTTTCTTCATTGAACATTGTAAGAAGAGTAACCGTGCATAAGCATGCGATAAATGCAAGTCCCAACGTGATTGCTGCAGGAATCAGCTCAAGATTGAACTTGCCTGTTACCACGGTATTTTTTATACATGTGATAATAAAAGAAACTATTATTGCACTAATTCCGAATTTACAAAGACGGACATTCAGATAAATAATACTGCAGATAAGTATCGGAAGGCCGAATGCAAAGTATATCAGCGACTCCTCTGCGATCAGGATCACAAAATAAAATATGGTCGCTCCGCCCATTATCATTATGGAGCCCTTCTTTTCATAAGGATACTTAAAATTTCCCAACGCACATATTCCCGCGCAGAAAAAGGCATCGATGATAATTGATATTCTGCCTATGGTCGCCCCGTATTGAAACAAAGAAAAAACTGTGAGCAAAAGTCCGCTCAATATGATGATGATTGTTACGTAAAAACTGTTATTATTGGCTCTCTTATACTGTTCTGAATTCATAAAAACATCCCTTCCACATACAATCTCATTGTTTTTAACACACTAAAATTGTATCATGAAAGGGATTTAGATAACGTTATTGCGAATATTAAATTATTATAAAAAGAACTTATGCATCACACCTGATGCTATCATGTTTCCGCGGCGCTTACCACTTCCACAATTTTCTTGTTTGAATTTTTTACGATAAACAATCCGACTGCCACCGCAGCAACTCCCACAATTCCAAAGACAGGATTATTGAGCGATTGAGCCATCTGCTCTGTCGCATATTTTGTCAAAATAATCGAGACAAAGTTTATTGTAAAATGTGCAAACATTGAAGGGAATATGCTTCCGCCATAGTATGTCAAAAGGCACAATATCGCTCCCAAAGCTCCTGTTGTAAAGAACTTAATGAGATCCATATGGAACAATCCGAATAATACAGACACGATAAGAACCGAATAAACAGGTTTTAATTTATCTTTTAATGCGCTAAACAATACTCCTCTAAAAAACATTTCTTCCGCTATTGCCGGTGTAAGAGCCACACAAACGGTTACAAGAATAACATTTTGCGAATAGAATTTCATAAATGTATCGACAAGCCTTTCATTCACTGTTATTCCTGTCACCTTCATAATAGCATCTCCAAGAATCAACGCTATTAAAAATCCGCCGATTCCGGTAAGAACTCCTCCCACCAAACTAAGAGGACTACACTTGTTAAAGGAATATACCTTCTTAAGGTCTTTCTTTGCATATACAAAAAACGCAACAGGTATTCCGACCAGTATCAGAAACTGACTTAAAGGCATTCCCACAAGTTCATACTTTGCTTGAAGCAATGCCCCGAGCAAGAAATATATCAATATAACAACAGGAAATATAAAGCACAGATCACCGATTGTAACAGGCATGCCTTTCTTTATGTTACTTCTCTTTTCAAAAAGAGAAATTGCATTTTTCCCATCGCCAAACAAAAGATTCTCGCTGTTATAAGCTTTTGAAAGAAACAGTATCGCCAATACCGAATACAGTACCATACTGCATAAAACCAAAAGAAACATTGAATAATCAAGTTTAAAATTAAGTGCATCTCTAATCAAAACCGATACATTGAGTACCGGAACAATCGCAATATATTGATTAAGTTCAACGGTAGGTGACATCGAACCATAACCAAGAAACATCAGTACGATCATTACGGGCGACATATAACTGTTCGCTTCCTTGTATGACTTGGCAAAACATGTAAAGCACATGAAAATTGCGCTCATAAACAATGCAGTTACGATTATAACGGGAAACGTAATCAGCATTGCCGAAATAAAAGAAGAAAACTCAATATTGAATCCGCCCATCATTCCTGCTATTTTTGACTGTTCAATAAAAATAATGAAAACAGCGGACATCGACAATATATTAAGAATTGCCGTAACCACTCCGCACATTGCCGCCGTAAGAGTTTTTGACAAAACTATATACTTACCCGAAACAGGCAGCATCAAAAGCGTCTCAAGCGTTCCTCTCTCTTTTTCTCCGGCAGTCAGATCTATACTTGGATGCATAACACTTATAAGTATTGATAGAATGATCATCATGGGCAATATCATTCCCATAAGCATCCCCGCCATCTGCTCATCACTCGACAGTCCGCTCTTCTCAAAGTAAATCGGATTCAAAAAGTTGTTTGTATCAAGCCCGGCATTCTCTACATTTTTTTGGACAATATCATCCGAAATGCTGTCCACGGCTTTTCTCACCTTATCCATAGCATCCGAAGACTCATTTACGGATTCCATATAAAAAGCCTTAACATCCATTTTTTCATCTATATCGGTTATCTCGATATATGCATCAAATTCTTTATCATCGATCTTATTTTTGCATTCTTCTTCACTTATCTTTTTATCTGAAATTTCATAATTTATGCTGTAAAGCTGCTCTTCACTTCCGTCTTCTTCATTTTTCTCTACAGCATTTTCCTTTAGCACATTTTCAAGATTCTCTGCATCAAATCTTGAACTCTCATTATATACGACAATATCGTATACTCTATCATTATTTCCGTCAACCATGCTTGCTATCGCCATAGAAACAACCATGATAAGCGGATAAATGATCACAGGAACAAACACCATCATCATAATCGCTTTTTTATCTCTGAGAACATCACATACTTCTTTTAAAAACAGTGTCTTAATAATCTTCCACTTATTATTCATTAGCCGCACTCTCCATCTTGTTTTCTATAAGCTTTCTAAACACTTCTCTTAAATTCTGTGATCCGGTATCTTTCTTTAAATTATCGAAAGAATCATTACATACAATTTTTCCTTCGTTTATCATAACAATCCTGTCGCACAGATACTCAGCTTCTTCCATGTAATGCGTTGAATATATAACTGTTTTTCCCTTCTCTTTTTCCGCCTTCATAAAATCAATGATCGCGGAGGAGCTTAGAATATCAAGTCCAAGCGTAGGCTCGTCAAATATATATATTTCAGGATCATGGATAAGGCACCTTGAAATGGATGCTCTCTGCATCTGGCCCGTGGAAAGCTTGTCTATCCTGTTGTCCGCAAACTTCTCCATACCCAAAACATTTATTATCTCTTCCGTTCGCCCGTCTATAGCCTCATCTTCCATGCCATAGACACGCCCGTAAAACTTTAGGATCTCTCTTGACGAAAATCTACCGTAAAGCTTTGTATTGGCAGACAAATAACCGATATGTCTTTTAAGATCTTCACCACGGACCGTCACTCCGTCGCCCGTAATAACAGACACCTCACCTTCCGTCGGAGCCATAAGTCCCGCAAGCATCCTTAAAAGCGTAGTTTTTCCCGCACCGTTAGGTCCAAGAAGCCCCACTATTTCTCCTTTCTCCGCTTCAAAAGAGATATCGTCAACCGCATTAAATTCAATCTTCCTGTTTTTTTGAACTGTTTTGGTAAAAGTTTTTACAAGATTTTTTGCTCTGATCATATTTGCCCCTTTTCTTCAAGAATGTAATTTTTTAAGCAACGGCATTATCCTCAACTGCACTTGTATCTGTACCTTCACGCTTGGAAATAGCTTTAATAATGAGTCTTGTAAGGAAAAAAGAACCGATAGACAAAATTCCCGTCACAACAAGAGTTACGATCATCTGTTTACTGTCCGCCCTTGCACTCTCCGCAACCTCTGCAAAGTCTTTTCCCTGACTCTTGTAATAAATATTTTGAAAATAGAGTATAATACCGCCAAAAGAATTAATAACAACATGCATGATCATAGATGTATAAATACTTCCGCTTGCCCTGTTCACATAAGCAAAAACAACTCCCAACAACCATGCATAGCAAAACTGGTTAAGATTAAGATGAAACACTCCAAACCAAAAGCCTGACAGAATTGCCGCAGCGGTAAACGGAACCAGCTTCTTTAATCTGTTATGGAAAAAGCCTCTGAGTAAAATCTCTTCGCAGGCAGGAGCCAAAAGAGCTATTGCGATAATATAAAGCACCGGCGTATTTCCAACCAGGTCATCAGTAGCCTGCGCCATTGTATTCTTGACAAAAAGCTGCGAAAAAACATTTGTAAACATGACCATAGGATAAGAAACTACAGTAAGAGGAATTGTTAAAAAGACCGTACTTATCTTAATCTTATTAAATCCGCACTCCTTCCATAAATCATCGCCCTTCCCGCGCAAATACAAAAATGCGATCGCGATCATCGGAATATAAAGTGCCAACGAATAGAATATAAACGGAACAGTTATACCTGCATATGATAAATATGCCGCAACTACCCCAACGCCTATATTAAAGCCATATCCTACGACCATCATGATAACCAATATCCCCATCAGTTTAAATACTTCTTTCTTGTTAACTGTTTTGTTTGTCATTTTATCTCCCTCTTTCTTTTTTATCCTGATATTTATATTTAAATACCGATTTTGTATAAATCATCATTTCCATAAACCATGCAACACATATAATAACAACGGGAAAATCTCCTGTGCCAAAGAATAATTTACACGTAATAGCTATAAAGAACAAAACTGCATAGATATAGTGAAGTCCCTTGTGAGCATCATAAGTTGCTCTATATATTATCATCTTCTGCCCCTCATCTCGGCTCTCAAAGTATTTACGCTCAAAATGCAAATCCAATACATGTATTTTTTCTTCACAATCCAGCTTGTGTTTGAACGACATTATTTTCCCTCTCATGGTAAATGTCCATCCAATACAAAAAAATACCAAGACCATATGTATTATCCATGCTGTTTTAGGATCTGCCCATCTCTTAATATTACTTATACTAAGCCCCCAAAGCATCACTCCTGCAATCAATGTAAACCAATTAATCGAACCGGCAATATCCAGGTATACATCAATCTTATCGATTTGATTCTCATCTACACCATCCCACTTTTCCGCCAATATCTTACTCTTTACATATAACCCTATGCATAAAGAGCACATAACGATATTTAATACCAGATAAAAATGTAATTCATATTGCCTTAAGACATCGTAAGCCGAAATAAAACACGCTTTGATTATTTCATTATCCATTACAATTCCAAAAATAAATCCCATAAATACAGCCAAAAGCATAAAAGCTATAAATTTAAGCACTGTCTTACGATTGCTGTCTATTCTTATATCTTTTTTCATATCATCAATCTGCATATCTTTCCCTCTGCATATGAATACATCATATGTCAATCAACTTTTGCTATTATTCTTCAGTATACTCAAAGACCTCTTCAACAGTTACACCGCATGTCTTGGCTATCTTGAGCGCAAGTGTAACGGAAGGCGAATAATCACCTCTCTCTATCTGACTTATTGTCTGCCTGCTGGTTCCAACAAGTGCGCCCATCTCCTGTTGGTTTACTCCCAACCGCGCGCGCAGCTCTTTGAGATGGTTCTTTAATGGCATAGATTAATTTGCTCCCTTCCATATGACAACTATCATTATCATTTTGACAAGTATTGTTGTCATCTTATGTAAATAATACCCCATAACAAAAATTCTTGTCAACCCTTTTCATGAGGTATTATTTGTGTGTTATTTAATAGTCTTTAGATTCTGCATTTATATATTTGGCTGCATTTTGTCCGGCTCTCATCGCTTCTTCCGAAACATGATCGACAAGGTCATGCACATGAAGTACATTTCCACATGCAAAGATTCCGGGGATACTTGTCTCAAGAAGTTCATTGACGACAGGACCGCCGGTCGCGGAATCCATCTCTATTCCCGCAGCGACAGACAGCTCATTTTCAGGTATAAGTCCGCATGACAAAAGAAGCGTATCACAAGTATATCTTTCTTCCGTTCCGGGAATCGGTTTTCTTTCAGCCCCGACTTCTGCTACAGTAACCGCCTTGATATGTTCTTTTCCTTCAATATCAACAACCGTATGTGAAAGTAAAAGCGGAATCCCATAGTCATCAAGACACTGCACAATATTTCTCTTAAGTCCGCCCGAATATGGCATAAGTTCCACAACAAGTTTGACTTTGGCTCCTTCAAGCGTCATTCTTCTTGCCATGATAAGGCCTATATCTCCCGAGCCAAGGATAACCACTTCTTTTCCCGGCATATATCCTTCAATATTTATAAGTCGCTGTGCACAACCTGCCGTAAAAATCCCGGCAGGGCGGTAACCGGGTATATTAAGCGCTCCTCTTGCCCTTTCCCTGCATCCCATGGCCAGAACGACCGCCTTTGCAGGTATAGTAAACATGCCGTCTTCCCTGTTCATGGCAGTTACAGTCCTGTCATGGCCTATATTCATCACCATAGTTTCAAGTTTATAGTCTATCCCATGTTCAAAAACTTTCTTTATGAACCTGTCGGCATACTCGGGGCCTGTCAGTTCCTCCTTAAAGGTATGAAGACCGAATCCGTTGTGAATGCACTGATTTAAGATGCCTCCAAGTTCTTTGTCCCTCTCAAGAATAAGAACTTTGTCATTCCCCGCTTCTTTGGCGGCTATAGCTGCCGCAAGACCTGCAGGTCCGCCTCCGATGATAACTATATCGTATGACTTCATGGTCTTTTCACCTCCCCTTTGGTTCTCGTTACAACTATGTTCGAGTCCCCTCCGGACTTTGTAATATCTTCATATGAAAGCCCAAGTTCTCTTGCGAGTATCTCCATGGCCCTCGGCATACAAAAGCCTGCCTGACATCTTCCCATTCCGGCTCTTGTTCTTCTCTTTATTCCGTCAAGCGTCGTTGCTCCGAGAGGCCTGTGGATCGCATCAAGTATCTCACCCTCTGTCACCGATTCGCACCTGCATACAACATTTCCGTAAGCGGGATTTTCTTTTATAAGTTCGTTAATCTCTTCTGCGGAAAGCCCCGCTGTACTTCTGACTGCTTTTCTCTTTGTTATGACATTTTCTTTTTCCCTTAAATCCATGCGGTCATTCAAAATATCGCAGACCATCTCGCCTATTGCGGGACAACTTGTAAGTCCCGGAGATTCTATCCCTGCGCAATCTATAAATCCCGGAACATCGCAAACTTCTTCAATTATAAAGTCATTGTTATCTTCATGCGCACGAAGTCCCGCAAAAGAGGTTATAACCTTATTAAGCGGAATATTTTTCACATTATCGCACGCCTTTTTTGTAAGTTCATCTATGCCTAAAGCTGTCGTGGCGGTTCCTTCCTTATCCTCCGTATCAACGGCTGTCGGACCGACAATAAGATTACCGTGAACGGTAGGTGCGACAAGCACTCCTTTTCCAAGCCCTGTCGGCTGCGGGAAAATAACATGACTTACATGTTTTCCCGCCTGCTTATCAAGAAGACAATAATCTCCTCGCCTCTGTGTTATATGGATTTTCTTTGAACTTACCATGTTATGGATAACGTCAGCATACACTCCCGCCGCATTTACAACATATCTCGCGTCAAATTCTCCGTTATCCGTAATGATTCTAAAGCTGCCGTCGTCCTCTTTCCTGATATCCTTAACTTCCGTGTTCAGCCTAAACTCCGTCCCGTTCATTGCCGCAATTTCCGCCATCCCGATATTAAGTTCAAACGGGCAGATGATACCTGCACTTGGGGCAAAAAGAGCTCCCTGCGTATCTTCGGAAAGATTTGGTTCCATAAAAAGAGCTTCTTCTCCCGTAAGGATCTTGAGCCCCTTAACTCCGTTTCTTACGCCTCTTTCATAGAGGTCGTCTAGTCCGGAAAGTGCGTCTTTATGAAGGCACACAACAAGTGAGCCGATTCTTTTAAAAGGAATATCAAGATCTTTGCACAGCTCATCCATCATCTCATTGCCCCTAATATTGAGCTTTGCCTTTAATGAGCCTGTCTCAGCATCATATCCGGCATGTATGATAGCCGAATTTGCTTTTGATGTACCTTCGCAAACATCACTGCATTTTTCTAAAACGCAAGTCTTAATATCATATTTTGCAAGTTTCCATGCAACTGCTGCCCCCGTAACTCCTGCGCCGATTATCACCACGTCGTACATAACCATTCTCCTTTTTGCCTACGATAATATGTTTAACGCACTGCAGATCAATCTTGCTTATCCCACAAAAGCGTTGCTTTCACCGCTTTATGCCATCCCTTTAATTCTTCTTCTCTTTTTTCCGGAGAAATATCAGGTTCAAACTTTCGATCGACAGCCTGGTTTTTTATCACATCTTCCTTGCTCTTCCAATATCCGACTGCAAGTCCTGCAAGATATGCAGCTCCCATTGCCGTTGTCTCTACACAGGCCGGTCTAAGCACATCGGTATTAAGGATATCTGCCTGAAACTGCATCAAAAAGTTATTGTTTGAAGCACCGCCGTCCACTTTAAGCGACTGTATTTTTTTACCCGTATCAAGTTCCATTGCGTGAAGAACGTCGTAAGTCTGAAATGCCAATGATTCAAGCGTTGCCCTGACTATATGATATTTATTTACACCTCTCGTAAGCCCCATGATAGCTCCCCTTGCATAAGGATCCCAATACGGCGCGCCAAGTCCAGTAAATGCCGGAACAACGTAGCATCCGTTCGTATCTTCAACTCTTGTTGCAAGATATTCTGAGTCGGGCGATGAATCTATGATCTTAAGCTCATCACGCAGCCACTGGATTGCCGCTCCCGCAACGAAAACCGAACCTTCAAGGGCATATTCGACTTTCCCATCTATCCCCCAGGCTATCGTGGTAAGAAGATCGTTATTTGAAAAGATTGGCTTATCTCCCGTATTCATAAGCATGAAGCACCCTGTTCCGTAGGTGTTTTTAGCTTCGCCTTCCGTAAAACAGGTCTGTCCGAAGAGCGCAGCCTGCTGATCGCCCGCAGCTCCCGCAATCTTTATTGCACCGCCAAAAAACTCCGGATCGGTCTCTCCGTATACATGGCTTGACGGTCTTACTTCAGGAAGCATCGACATCGGAACATCAAGAATTTTGCAAAGTTCTTCATCCCACTTAAGTGTATTTATGTTAAACAAAAGTGTTCTTGATGCGTTGGAATAGTCGGTAACATGAACCTTTCCTTTTGTGAGCTTATAGATAAGCCAGGAGTCTACCGTTCCAAAGCACAGTTCGCCGTTCTCCGCCCTTTTCCTTACTCCGTCTACATTTTCAAGTATCCATCTTATCTTGGTTCCTGAAAAATACGGATCAAATTTAAGCCCTGTCTTTTCACGGAATTTCTCTACTATCTGCGGATCTTCTTTCATTTTCTGCGCCGCATAATCGGCTGTTCGTCTGCATTGCCACACAATTGCGCGGCTCACGGGCTGTCCCGTCTTTTTATCCCAGACTATGACCGTTTCGCGCTGGTTTGTTATGCCTATTGCAGCGATATCTTCATAGGTTGCGCCCACATTTTGCATTGCCGTTCGCGCAACAGAAAGCTGAGTCTGCCAGATCTCGTTGGCATCATGTTCAACCCATCCGGGTTTGGGAAAAAACTGCGTAAACTCCTTTTGAGATACGCTGCACATTTCTCCTTTTTCATTGAATAAAATACATCTGTTGCTGGTTGTTCCCGCATCAAGCGCCATTACATACTTTGCCACTTTCTTCCCTCCTATACCGTTTTTATATTGCTATAGCCATTTTGTGTTTTATTTCTCTATTTTCATTCAAAAATATAAATTGTAAATTCCTCTTGATTCAATTATACTTAAAAAGCTACGGTATTGTGTAAATACCGTAAAATAAGATATAATTTAGAAAGGAACAAACGAATATGGGGAGGGCGAGTATCATGGCAAACGAAAGAGAAGATCTCATTCATTCACTTGCAAAATCCATGGGCGTTGGCGATGCCCAAAAGGCACGCGGTGCATCCGGCAAATATAATGCTGAGACAGGCACTATGTACTGTAACGGCCACATTATTTCCCGTACCACCATTGAACAGGCAAGCGCATATTTTAATTCGCAGTACAGACGTCTTGCTGAAATTGACGACGAGAATGTAAAACAGATGGCTTCAATCTATGAAGTCGCAAAAGAAGCAATAAACATGATAGTTGCTCCTACGGATATGACAGAATAAGCGGATCCCTAAGGACCCGCTTTTTTTAATACTCTATATTATTAAGATCTGTATTATGCTGCTTTCAATTCCTGAGCCTTCTTCTGGCGCTCATCGCGAATCTTCTTGTCTGTTATCAAAAGGATTGCGATGATAAGAAGCCATAACCAGTTGATCTTTATTCCGCTCTCAGAATCCATCTCTGCAAGAGCCTTGATATTCTTTGTAGCTCCGATTCCTGCGAAAGCTGCTTCGCTGTTCTCAAGACCAACAAGCTTATTTGTGAACTCTTCAAATTCCTTGTTGTACTTGTTGTATCTCTTTGCTCCGAGGATCTGTCCGAGCATATCTACAGGTGCGATATTTGCTTCTTCTGTGATCTGCTGAGCTTCACCTGCTGCTTCGCCTGCTGTTACTCTTACAGTATTCTCTGATACGTTCTCGTTTGCTGTATTTCTCTGAGCTGTGATAGCTGTTGCTACAGGTGCAACTGTGTTTTCAAAAATCTCTGCAAGTGTTGCAAGTACAACTTCAACAGGATTCTCTGCGATTACTTCTTCTGCAACTGTCTCTGTCTCATATCTTCTGCCTTCGATGTTATTTTCTACGTTGTTGTCTGCTACAACCGGGATTGCTGCTACTGCAGGAACTTCTGTATTTGCAACTGCTTCTGTATTTGCTACTGCTTCAACTACTTCTGAAGCTACTACTGTTTCAACTGCCTCTTCTGCTGCGTTCTCTACAAGAACTATCTCTTCGCTTACGCTTAAGCTCTCCTTGATCTCATCGCGCTTCTCAATAAGTTCATCAAGTTCTGCTGCCGCATTGTCAAGATCCTCTTTTGCGCCTGCAAGGATGCTTTCAAGAATCTGTACTGCCTTCTGTGTCGATCCTGCATTAAGAACTCTTGTCATATCTTCTTCGCTCAAATAATCTCTGAGATCTGCTACAAGATCTGCTGAAATTCTTACTCTGTTCTCTTCGATATTGTCAATGGCATCCTTCAATGCTTCAACCTTATCTGATGCTTCCTCTACCTTATCCTGTGTATCTGCAATGATCTCACCGTACTTCTCATATTTCTCAACAAGCTTTGAAGCATTTTCGATAAATGCCTTAAGTCCTGCATCATCCTTTGTTGAAATTCTGATTCCTTTTGCATTTCCGCTTGTTGTCTGAACAATCTTGCGAGCTGCTGTGCCATTCATATAGTAAACACCGTCTACAAACTCAATCTCTCCGCTCTCTACGCCTGCCTCAAGCTCATCAATGCACTTAAACTCATTTGTTCCGTCAGCATAATCAAATGAATATACATCATATTTTCCTGAATTTACATCTGCCTTGAACTGGTTTGTAACACTAAAATTTCCGAAGTGATTCTTCTGATATACTGAAGATGTGATATCCTCTTCAGGCTTCTCGTACACTACGATTTCTCTTGAGCTTCCAAGTCTGTACCACTGATCGTTTTCCTTGAACTGTCTGTCTGTTCTGTCGATGTTGAAATAACGCTTTACTGTGTTGTTGTCCTTATCCAAATATGTAACAACAGTATATGAACTGTTCTGGCGGTCAAATCCTCTGAGCATCTCTGTGTACTTGATATTTGTTGCATCCTTGTCGATAAAGTTGGGAATGATATATCCGCTTATAATGCTCTCCATGAGCTTGTCCTGTGTCTTCCAGTCTTTGTTCTTGTCTGAAATTTCTTTCTTAGCAAGAATATCTTCAACTGCTGCCTGCTCTTTCTCAAGATCCTCTTTTGCATTATCGCAAGCCTCTGAAAGAACTTCTACATTCTTCTTAGCTTCCTCGAGCTTTTCTGCTGCTCTGTTTACGCTGCTGTCGCTGCTCTTAAGGTTCTTTACTGTCTCTTCATATACTTTCTGTGCGCCCTCGAGCTTTCTCTTTGCTATTTCAAACTTGTCGCAAAGTGCTTCGAAAGCAGCTTTCTTTGTCTCAACATTTTCTTTTGCATCTTCTGTGATCTGATCAAGCTTGTCCAGTGCCTCGCTTACCTGCTCGGCATCTGCATCTTCACTTGAGATTATATCTATAAGACCGTTTGCCTGCTCTTTTGTCTCTGCAACTGTCTCAACTATGCTGTTTGCAACTTCCTTTGCTCCTGCAACATTTGCAACAGTCTCTTCTGCGCTCTCATCTGCTGCGCGGTCTGCTTCGTCAACCTTTACGAGCTCTTCTGTTACTTCGTTGAGCTCAACTACTGCCTCATTGAGGTTTTCTTCTACCGGAAGGCTCTCTACTGCTTCAACAAATGCCTCAACACTCTCCTGTGCAACTGCTCCGCCGTCTGTAACATCAGCTGCCTCAATTCCTGCTTCCTCGTTTCCTTCTGCAATTGACTCTATTGTTTCAGTAGAAATCTCTACTGCCTCTTCAACTGATTCCTCAGCTGCTGTCTCTGCTTCAACTGCCTCGCTTACTGCTTCGTTGTATACTTCTTCGTTTGTATCTTCCTGATTGTTCTCTGTATTCTCAAATACTTCGCCGTCCATGGCTCTTACATTTACAGTTACTGTTGTTGCTGTGATCATTGTTGCAAGTGCAATTCTGATTACTCTTAAAACTGTATTCTTCTTCATTCTTTACCTCCAAAGTCATATTCGGCGTTTATTTTTTCAACTCATTTTCTCTCGTACACTATTTTTATCGGAGCTAATATTTTTTTCTTAAACGAAAAAAAATTAAAAAAAAATAAACACCCCAAAACCCACATGTTTTAAGGTGTTTACGCTGTCTATTCAATTTATCTCCGCTTCCTCTGATTTGACTTAATTCATACCTTCCTCTCCGTCTACGGGCTCATCGAGTTCTATACTCCCAATGCGCTCCGTAGTGGTATGCCAAACAGTAGTAAATGCAAAAAAGCTTACTACCATCAGCACAATATATAGAGTCACAATAACAAGTATTGTGATTCCAATCGTTTTCCAGAGCTTCTTACTGCGCCTGTTCTTTATGGCCAGCTGCTCGCTTATCTTGGCAAGTTGCTCCGCAATCTCGTTTTTATCAGCCGCTTCGTTTATTTTTTCTCCAAGGAGCCTGCTTACAGGTGTTTCCAACACATCCGATATCATAGCCAAAAGATCTGCATCAGGAACCGACAATCCCTTTTCCCACTTGCTGACTGTCTGCCTTACCACATTTAACTTTATCGCAAGCTCCTCCTGAGTATAACCTTTTTCTTTTCGCATTACTCTTAAATTTTCGCTGAACATAGTTGTGTCCTCCTCGTGTGTTATAGTATCAGCCTAGTAAAATGTATTCATTGCATCAAGCAACGCAGATTAACATTGTGATTATTCCTACAATTCTAAGTTTTATAAATTACTTTCGCGTAAAAGCATCTTCATCTGAGCCAAGCTCCTATAAATCTCCATTTTTTTACAAATGTCAATACTTGTATCTGATTTTTTTTGAGCTACAATATGTTGTAGGATATAATATATTATATCAAAAAAATGTGATTAAATTTTATATCCATTGTCAATGGAGGAGGGTATGATTATGAATAACGCCGCAACTATTGAGGCTTCTGATTCTCGTGTCATTCGCAGCATTCTTCGCTCGATGGTAAACGAACATTGGTCTGTTGCCGAGGCTTTGGATGAGTATGACATTCCGGGAGATCTTCGCGACTCCTATGAGGCACAGATTGCGGAATATTTTGTAGACTGATTTATTGACCCAAATTATAAGGCTTTAATAGAGTTTGAAACAACTCTAAAATCAATATCCAACCAACATTAAAGGTCTCTATGATAAAACATATCATAGAGACCTTTTTAACAGCAACAAAACGCATCACATTGCTTAAACATCTCCCAATTCATTGACATCAAAGATATCATCAGCGTTCACGCCATCAATATATACATCGTAACCGTATTCGGCTTCTTTTAATTCATATGTTATAAAGCCAACCGCTTCGCCGTTTTCCAAAGAAAATTCCATTGTATTTCCTGTTAGCTTTACATTGTTTGGATCTTCAAACGGACAATTTCCTCTACTTGGTACAACCGCCTGTCCGGCTTCAAGTGTTTTAATTACTTTCCCGGACTCATCACAGAAAGATACCGGCTTCTTTAAGACCATATTTCCGCCACAACTCATGGATAGGCCATATAGTTTATCTAATACAGCAAGTCCGGTACTACCATATGAACAATTATTTGAAAAAAGCAAAGAACAAATAACCCTTTCACATCTGCTAAACGTAATCTTGTCTGCGAATATGCCGACAAAATCAGTATCGTTATCACAGTCGTAACCATCGCTCACCATAGCCTCATCAATCTTATCCACTTCAATCAAATCGCCGTTTTCACATTTATACAGCGTTACACCTTCACCACCGAAAGTTGGCGAATTTCTGCCGGCCACAAAGAAATCCCCATCCGATCTGTGTATATAATAAAGCTCAAGCGTGGAATATCCAAAATCCATTTCTGGATTCTCTTTAAGAAGATCGATGCTCTTGTCGTTTATTTTAACACTATAAAGATGATCATCCGTACATTCGAGCATAAGAGTATCTGTTTGCCCATCATTTCCGAGATCAACTTCCTTCTTTGAATTATCTAATTTAACGTAACAAAACTCTTCATCTACCGCAACGGTAGTTGCTTCGGTAGCAGCTTCCGATACCGCATCGGTAGAAGCATCATCTGCTTCGGTGCTTGTTACTTCTTCATCGGAAGCACTTTTGTTAAAAACCTCATTGAAATCACTTCCGCTGCATGCAACACAAAGTGTCATAACAAACGGAAATAATATGCCCACAATTCTTCTTTTCATATCATACCCTCTTTCCTTTACACTTCAATCATCTATTTTTTCAAATCAACGCTATGTCATCAATATCCAATCCTCTGACAATCTTTCCTTTCAACTCAATCTCAATTGATTTATCCATATTCTCAACATAATAATTAGTAAGTGCATCAATTATGCTATTACCTGTATGATATCCTTTATTGACCAAGGAAAATGTTTGATTATAGAGATTATCTATATAGTTATTAAGATTATACGCGGCGCTTTCTCCAAATTTCTATATCATTCTTGAACATTAAGTTCAAGAATGCATCAACCTCTGCCCCTTAACAGATCAAAAATTGCTTCCCCAATTACCGGCATCTCAGCTACCTCCATTTTTTTATAGTAAAGAATACTTTTAAATGCACATATTTGATTTTAATATGTTATTCAGCTCAAGTCGATTCAACTGCTTTTAACGGCATTTTTAATCCCATTAACGGCATCCGTAAATTACTGCGACAGTCTCTTATTTATTTCAGGAAACAGAATTTTCACATTTGCATGTTACAATTTGTTAAACAGAATTTAAACTTACATTGTACTGAGTCAAAGCACCGCTTGATCGATCAGTTGTGCTTTTTACGCAGCAGTGCAATAGTAATCAACAACAGAAAGGTGAAAGCATGAAAAGAAAGTCTAGTTTTATTGTTGCAGGAATGTTAATTTCACTTGCAGTATCAAATACTCTCCCGGTTTTATCAATTGATATACATGCTGAAGATGGTTTAAAGCAATGCGCGGTTATCGTAGGCAAGGAAGATAAAAAATTTAAAACAATCTCAGAAGCCGTAAAGAAAGCTTCCGCAAACGATACGATCAAAGTTTATCCGGGACTTTACCCTGAAAAAATAAATGTTTCGACCAATAACATTAAAATCGTCGGTGAAGACGGTGTCGTGATCGGAAACGACGGAAACAAACAAACCGTTAAGCCTGATGAAGACGGCGAGGCACTTTTACATATAAAAGGTGATAACATAGAAATCTCAAATCTTGAATTTGCCAATTTTAAGATCAAAGGACCTTCTGATTCAGTCTGTCCAAAGGCAATCGACATTGACGGACCTTCAAATCACGTTACAATTTCCAATTGCAAGGTTCATGACATAGGTGTTGTATACACCGACGACAGCGAAGAATACAATGCGCACGGAATCATCGCAGGAACAAGTCCAAGCAAACCTATTACAGATGTGACGATAACAGGCTGCGAATTGTACAATCTTACTTTAGGTCAGAGTGAAGCTCTTGTTGTAAACGGAAATGTCGATAAGTTCAATATATTCAAAAACTACATACATGACTGCGATAATATCGCAATCGACGCAATCGGTTATGAGCGTGACAAAAATAACGAAAAAGACAGAGCCCGCAATGGTGAGATCAGCGAAAATACCGTTGTAAACATTTCTTCCAAGAACAATAATGCATACGGCGGTGATATAAGCGCAGGCGGAATCTATGTTGACGGCGGATGTGACATAAACATTCGTAACAACTACGTTCAGGGAGCAGACATTGGCATTGAAGTCTCAAGCGAACATAAGAAAAAGACCGTCACAGGTGTCAAAGTATACGACAATGTCCTTGTAAATAACAACGGATGGGCAGGTATCTGCATCGGAGGTTCAGATCCCGATGATAATGGAGATGCAGCAAACAACCAGATTTATAACAATACAGTTTATAATACAAAAAGTGCATGCTTACGTATCCAGAATGCTCATAACAGCAACAATAAGATCCAGAAGAACATCTTTATCGCAACAGACTCTGCAAAAGCATATTCTGAAGAATGCGGCAAAAACAGTAGCGGCAATACAGTAAATCAAAACATGTCAAACGTTAAGATGAGCGCCGGCGGTAATTCAACATTCAAACTCAAAGGTGCATCTACAACAAACATGACTCTTGAAATTGCATCATATGATGACCTCAGTGGTTATGGTGCTGCACGAACAAAGTTTGTAAAATAACTTTTTGTAGATAACGAAAAAAAGCAGTCACTGCGAAAATTGCAGTGATTGCTTATTTTTTATCTTCAAGAAGTTCCATCCCAACATCATAAACCTTACCGTCAACAGCATCTTTAAGCCACTGCGCCATAGTCACTCCATCCTGCGTAAAACTTGCAAACTGCATATCCCTTACGCTCGTATGAACCGTACCGCCCTGCGTTATAAGTGGAAGTTTCCAGTTGTTTATAAAGATTCCGAACGACGGATTCAGCTCTTTTAACTCATGAACCATCTCAATGAGCTGTCTTCTGTACTCTTCCTGCACCTGCTGATCTGTCTTGTACTGCTTATTTATAATGTCGTTGTAGTAGGCACTAAGCAGGAAGTCTCTGTCCGAACTCGAATACAGATACCTGAATCTGTCACCGTATTTTGCATAAAGAGCTCTGTACCAATCAAGAGTGATATTCTCGGTGTTAATGCTCTTCCAGATTTCTTCTTTGGTCTTCCAGATATTCTTCGCAGTGCTTCTCCACTTGTTATAAAGAAGCTGTCCGCTGTCGGAAAAAAGAGTTATATCTTTTGCTTCCGGATAATAGTCGTCCACTATCTCACCCGAAAGAGCCGGAATTGCAAAAGCACCGGCAGAATTTCCCGCTATAAGAATTTCTTCAGGTGAAGGAAAAAGCTTTTTTGCAACCTTCATACTCTCAAGGAAATTTGTATATCCGTGGAAATGAAGGATTTCGTCCTTTCCGTCCTCAGAGACATACGGATACTCATTGTTGCCGACATGGAAATCGCCCGTTGCGTAAGTTACAACAACAAAGCTCCAGTCTCTGAACGGATTTTTTTCAGAAGATACATCTGTTATCCCGAAGTTTATATTCATAATCTGGGTAACAGGTCTTAGATTGTTCCAATAATAGTTGGGAAGTCCGGCGGCGAGCTTAGCCCCCGTGACAGGTCTTGCCGCCGTATATTCATTCCATGCAACTCCGCCGCCCGAAAAGAAAATGCAGAGTTTATCAGGGTTTCCTATCTTCACATAAATATAGTATTCGGAGCCGTCTCCGGAAATACCGTTTTCCAAAGACACTCTGTACCACTTAAGTTTTTCGGGATTCTCAGGGAGTTCTTCCGCCAGGTGATTTCGCTGAACTATTGCTTTTTCAAGCCTGTTCTCGACAAAGTCGCCAAACTTAGCTGCAAAAACCACTCCGTGCTTTATATTCTTTTTTGCGGTTCTGTCTCTTAAACGCATATTCTCCCCATATAAATAATTAATGGCAAAATGCATGATATACGAATTGCTCCGCGACTTCGTCGCTCTCGCAATTCTACATGTTGAACATTTTTTCCGAAGCCTTTTTAAGGTCGCGGAATCTGAATATAAGTACACCTGCAAGAAGGATCATGTAAAGCATGATACTGATGCCTGTAGGCCAGAAATTCTTTGTGATTCCCTTTGTGACGCATATTATCTGTAATACAGTCATAATAAGGTCAAATAAAAGGTAAAAAATGTATTCGTCAAATCTAAGCTTTATGCAAATAGCAATAACAAATGTCAAAACGCCGAGTGCCATAAGTGTGATCGGCACAACCCAGTCTATGCTCCAGCCGTAAAAGCCTGTGTTGTAATCGATATAAATATCTGCGATTATCGCAACTATGGCTTCCCACGTTATCAGTTTAAGGATATTGTTCCTGAAATAAACCGTTGCGAGAACTGCTATCCACGCTCCCAGAATTCCAAGAAAGATCGGCCCCAAAAACGAAACCGCTTCTCCCATCATTATGTTAAGCGAAATCAAGATTATCTCAAGCACGGCACAAATGAACGTCGTCATCTTCATTATCGTGATGTGACTCATCTTTTTCTTTTTAAGAGTCGGAAAAGAAGCTGTTACATCCTCGCCGCCTTCAACTTCCTTCAAAGGTCCCTGGCACATAGGACAACAGGTCTTTTTCCCCCTTATCTTTATCTTACATTTTGGACAATACTGCATAATAAATCACTGCTCCTCATCGTAGTCGTTGGTTCCAAGTTCCACTTCCATTCCCATTTCCGTAAGTAACCTGAAGAAATTAAGCATTACCTTGTGTGTCTTAAATGGTGAAACCTCTCCGAATACCATTTTATCCATATATGAGCAGACTGTGATCTGTTGCGACTGTGCAGTCATGAATGCACTGAATCTGTCTATATAATCCGCAACCGCATCAGGCATCTTAATCTGTCCGAGGTTGGACATCGAGCTTGTGATGCCCCTCTTCGCGTTTTTGTCAAAAAATCCGATTCCGATATTTTTAATTGGAAGCGGAATAACCTTTATTCCTATGTTATGCTCCAAAGCAGAATAGGAATTCATCGTCTGCTCAATGCTTTCGGGCGAGAGCTTTTCTTTAAAACTCTTATCAACAAAATCAATTATTGTATTAAGCTCGCCGTCGCACTTAGCCGGATTGTAGTCGATACTTATAACGCCAAAAAAGTTTCTTGCCGTTCCGCTCTTAAAAAAGTTTCTGAGATTTACGGGAACGCTCACAACAATGTGCTTTCTTTTCTGAATCCTGTTCATTCCCATAAGAACAGCCTTTATATAGACTGCAACGCACATAACTCCGACCGTCGTGTTGTGCGCTTTGGCCGCCTCATAGAATTTTGAAGAGGAGACCGTTCCCTCAACAAGATGCGGAAGAAGGTCATTGTCGATTTCTCCGCTGATCTGATACGCTTTCACCGAAGACATCTCTTTTAACTGTTTAAGACCTTTTTGCTTGCTGTAAAAATCTCCGAATGCGTCCACATTCTTTTCTTCAAGAGAAAACTCATCCACAGGCTTGATATCTGCATCAATTCCATGTTTCTCCTGAATATATCGTATAATGAGGCTTCTAAAGAACATAAACGCCCCCGTTCCATCCGCAAGCACATGGAACATCTCAAGATTTATTCTCTTTTTAAAATAATTTACTCTGTATAAAAGATTTTTTCTTCCCGGATAATAAAGTGGCATGCAGGCAGGAGTCTTCTCCTCTTCCACAACCGCTTTAAGATCGCTGTCTTCAAGATAGTACCAAAAAAGACCTCTGTGAAGCACACAATTAAAAAAAGGAAACTCCTCAATTGTCTCATCCAGCACTCTTTGAAGTATCTCTCCGTCAATATTCTCTTTTAACTCACAAGTTATCCTAAAAACTCGTGTATTTGCTCCTCGTGCGGTTGACGGAACAATCTTAGCCGCATTATCGAGTTTATACCAGTTGCTGCTTTTATTCATTTAAAAACTCTATCCTCAAATTTAAGTTAATTTAGGTGTTCGACTCTCTCGGTAACAACTTCCATAGTACCCCTACTTATCCTGTAAAGTACATCCTCAAGAGAAATAAATTTTTTCCCTCTGATGAACTTAAGGTTCTTGGGCGTAAATCTCATACTTATAGCCCTATCACCAAGTCCTTCGTTCACCTTGTTCTGTATTGTCTCGCAGGTGTCCGCAGCGTCATGCGCAAGACTCTTATTAAGTATGCACAACAGCGTTCCCGCGGTTCTCACAAGCCCTTCAGCATTTGCATCCTCGCTCATATCAAGAGACTGAAGCGCACCAATGGACCATTTCTTGATATTATGATAAATTCCGTACTCGCAGTCAAGTTCTACCAGTTTTTCCGCCAAACTGTCGTAGAGCCAGACTTCGTTTCCCTTTACAAACATATCGCTCACTTTAAAGAGCTCTCCGTCATACGGGAAGCTTATTACGGCATTCATTCCGCCTGTGAGCACAATATTTGCATTAATCTCGGTAACGTCAGACTCAGCGCCGCTTAAGTCTGCCTTCCACTTATCCTCGATTCTTATCTTCTCTTCATGACCGATCTTGGATGAGGCGTCATCCGGAGTCTGTACCGTAAACCTGTCTGTTCCGCACTCCTCAAACGGTCCCGAAACAGGGAATCTTCCCCTCTTTCTTCCGAAATAATCCCGGTCAAAAGAAATACTGCTTCCGTCAGGATTTTCAAATCGCTGCTCAGGCTCAAAGGCCAGTCCCAGAACTTCAGAATTGACAGGCATTGCAAGCCCCCTCGGAAGGAACTCGTACAGATTGGTATGAATGGTATATCTTCCGTCGCTTTCATCAATATAAAGACTGATCTTGTGATCCTTGTCAACATGCGCCGCAGGTTCATGGTCACATGCTCTTGCTCCGTTGTAATAAGCATTTCCGCCAAAATACACCGGAAGCTTGTCGTAATAAGGATCCGTAGAACCGTATTCTTTTATGACATTCTTTCCAAAGCGTGAAAAATACTCGGAAGCCTGAGGATACTCGTTGTAAGGGATTGTTCCGCAGATAAAATTATTTTTATCCATGGTATCCGAATTCTGTGCAACGCAATAATCCACAAGATCTCTTCTCACTTCTTTCTGAATGAAAATGTTGTTATAAAATCTTGCATCGCCGTGAAGGATTGTCATGAATCCCGCAATCTTGGTCGAATGCGGAACATGATACGGCGTAAATCTCGGTGAAGGGAATTTTTTACTCATATCTCCGCAACCCTCTCCCACATATGTAAAAGAGCCCGCGATAAGATTATGGACAAATGCTATTCCCTGCGTCGATATCCTCGCTGCAATATCTGACAAAAAGAGATTGTGATCAAGAAGCGTCGGTCCGTGAGAGACTTCTACGAAAACATCCTCTCCCAGAGACAATCCATTTTCTATTATAGTACCTTTCGGCGGAATATTGTCATGCAAAAAATTCTGCGACACTCTTGTTCCCTGAGCTTCCCAATCAAGCCAGATGCCCCTCGTACAATGATCGATATGATTCCTTCTGATACAGGTATCTATCGCGGCATGAAGCTTGATACCGGCAATCTCCGCTCCCGCAAGGTTGTGCTTTATATTGATATGATGGATATGATTATCCTCGATAATACTGAAAGCACCGCCCATGTGACCGACAATTCCCGTCTGTCCGCAGTCGTGAATATCACATCGTCTTACAATATGAGATCCTATCGTCTCTTTATCCCAGCCTTCATTTACCGCCTGACACACGGTATCTCTCTGGGTCTGCGATCCGATCTTCAAATTATAAGTTGACCACTTATTGTTGTTTCCTCTCTGGAAATACTTACCGAGACTGATTCCGCTGCATTTCGACTCCGAGATCTCGCAATCTTCGATTATCCAGCCTTTTGCCCAGTTGGGGCCGACCATTCCTTCCTGAAAAGCGGTCGGTGGCGCCCACTGAGTAGCCGCTCTTGTTATGCAAAATCCTCTTAAGGTAATGTAATTTATTCCGGTCTCCTCCGGGAAAAAACATGACCTTCTGACCGAGATCTCTACATTTTCATAATTGGGGTCTTTGCCCATAAAGTTCGCGTAAATAACCGTAAAGTTATCTTCCTGCGCCGTATACCACACATACTCGGTATAGTCCGGCTCCCATGACCTGTTATCCTTTTGCGGATGCATACAAAAAGAAAGGTCAAATACTTCAAGCATGGACCTTTTGTTTAAATATATCTCTCCTGTGTGCGATGGATTCTTGGGATCATCGATGAACCAATCCCCGTGAACTAATGTTGTGAACGGATTATAATCTCCGAAATAGCTGTTAGGTATTCTGACACGCCAGACGTTCTCAAAAGCCTCCCAGCCTTTTATCTCCTCAGAGCCTGTGATAACGGCTCCTCCATGTTCTGTACTTAAATATGTAATTCGCTTATCTTCCGTTCCCGAATTTCGAGGTTTAACCCACTCTCTGTATATACCCGGGGCAACTACGACCGTATCTCCGGGGCGGGCTTTATCAGCGGCCTCCGAAATAGTCATAAACGGATGATCTAGCGATCCATCCCCACTTCTGGACACATTACCGGCAACGTAAATCTTCATACTCCCTCCAATCCTGAATTGATATTCAGATGTACATGTCATTTCGGTTGTATCCCCAAAAAAGATACAATATAATTATAGCATGATATTTTAAAAGGAGTATGCCATGGCAAGAATGAAATTTATTTATGCGATCGCCATATTGGCAGGATTTGTCCTCGCCGGCCTTGCGATCAACTTTATTTCCTCGCTCTTTTAATAAATAAAAGTTTCAATTATTCAGTTTTCTCTGCTTGTACAGATCCGAATCTGCCCTTGCAATGAATGACTGAATGGATATAGGAGCTTCATAGTCGTACTGAGCAATTCCTACGCTTACCGAGAGGTCATAAGCACATCCGGTAAGTTCGGGAATTTTTTTTACGTTATTCTTGATCTGATCGGCAAGCCAGCTCGCTTCCGCTCTGTATGCCATCTCAGCAACAACCACGAACTCATCTCCACCGTATCTTGATATAAAAAATCTGCTTCTCGGGCCCTGACATGCATCCTTAACGGCATTTGCAACTCTGACAAGGATCTTGTCACCTTCGCTGTAACCGTAAGTATCATTAATAGACTTGAATCTGTCTATATCTATGATCAGCATAAAAAGAGAAAGCCCCGGATTCTGATTTCTCATTTTCTGTACCAGATATTTATACATCTGATTCTTGTTATTTATCTGTGTCAGAGGATCTATAGACACAAGATTATCCATATAAGTTATGTATACATACAAAACCGCAGCAAGGCTTCCGTAGCATATAAACGGAACTCTCCAATACATTGCCTGCAGAATTCCAAGCAAAATAGGCGTTATCGGGAATATACCGATCATAAAATAGATATATCTCTCTGCATATCTATCCTTGCTGAACGCACGTGACAAAGCCTTTATCGACGCCGCAAGAAGGTATCCGAAAGGAACGATTATAAGTATCAGATACAGTTTTCCTCCCGTGAGATTACCGTTTTCATCAAGGTAGTAAACAAGACCTGTTCTGTATGCAGTCACGCACAAAAGAGCCGATATCCAAACCGGCACACTTATAAATACCCTTGTAAGATCACTCTCAATATACTTCTCCTTCTGCATGATCTCTGACAAAATATACCAAATATATGCAGCTACATTTATTAAAAGATAAGTGAAAACATTAGATAAATATAACAGAGTTTTGGATGAGCCCAAGTAACCGCCGTCTACCAAAGCCCAAAAGATTTCCGCAAAACAGTATGCTATAAGTACTATTATCAGATTACCGAGATAAATCTGTGAAAGTTGTTTATTTACACCCTTTCTGATCTTGAACAGCAGAAAGGCCATCAGAAATATGCATGCAAGATGTGCTTCAACGTAATAAAAGACGTATGTCAAAACCGGACCTCCAATCATCGTACATAGTCATAATTTTATCACGAAATTCTGAATAATGCCCACGAAATTACACTTTTTTATACAATATTTATAAATAATTATTCTAAATTAGGAATAATTCTATGATATAAAAACGGAAGTCTCATTATAAGACTTCCGCAATTTATCCTCTATCCGCTATAGCTTTCAGCGCATCAAATTCCGATTCGTACACTCCACCCATTTTCTCAAGGTCGTCCCACGTATACCACGCTCCGCTAAGTTGTATTCCCTTAATCGATATATCCGTAACAATAACCATAAACGGTTTTTGATTAACCACGATATACGCAGTTCTGTTCAAAGCAAACGGTGTAATAAAAATATGTCCTGTGTCGGTAAGATGATTCAATTGATCCAACGATAAACTCTTCGATAAAGGTACTGTCCGCATCATATGCTTCGCCCACTTCTGAACACTTACAACAGTAACATTACTTTTGTAACAGCTTTACAAATTCATCAATTACAACCGGCTTGGAATACAGATATCCCTGGAAAGACGTAGCACCGTAATTCTTCATTATCTCTTTCATGCTCACGGTCTCAATTCCCTCAATCGTCGAGCTTATATTCATATTCCTTGCGCATGCAAGAATCGCATCAACCACATATTGCTTTTCTTTTACATTCTCGATATCCATGACAAAAGATCTGTCTATCTTTATCGCATCTATAGGCAAAGTTATAAGCAGTTCAAGCGCCGAGAAACCTGTTCCGAAATCATCAAGTGCGATCTTGATTCCTTTTGATTTAAGGAAGATCATCTCGTTTCTCAAAAATGATTCATCAAGAAGCTTGCACCTCTCCGTAAGCTCAAGGCACAGGTTCTTCGGAGGATATCCGACTTCATCGATTATCCTGAGAAGATCGGTCCTGAAATTCTGTCTTTCAAGCTGCATATATGAAAGATTTATGTTGAGAAGGAAATCAGGCATGATCGGTAACACCTTCTCTTTTATTGCGGTCATTGACGTCTTCATGATCCAGTAACTAAGGTCATAGAAAAGAGGATCGTTTTCAAGCCATGCAACAAAATCTCCCGGAGAGATATTTCCAAAAGGTTCCATGTTCCATCTCACAAGTGTCTCTGCACCCACCAATTTCTCGGTGTTTGCGTTGACGATCGGCTGATAGCACATGTAGAATCCCTTACATCCGTCATTTATGCAGTTTCTAAGTGTATTTATGACAACAATCCTGTCATGATTATTTATATAATTGTCATTTCCGAATTTAACGAGTTCTCCATGTTTTTCGTGAATTGATTCATCCAGTCCAAGGAGCACACCCGTTAATATCGTATGTACATCAACATCGAAATTTCTCACTTCCGAGAGACTTCCGCCGATATTTATCGCAACTTTGCTGCCTTCTATCTCGATCGAATTTCTTGCATATTCGGATATTTCTTTGTATATTGAAGACATTTTTTCTTCGGTAAAAACAGACGATACTATTGCAAACTTTGTTCCGCCCGCATGAAATACAAAAGCTCCGTCAAGATAATCGATAAGCTTTTCAGCAAAGTTTTTTAGCACCTTATTTCCGACTTCATAGCCGTAAATATTGTTGATCTCATGGAAGTTGCACAGTCCGACCATAAGGATCTTGTACTTTTCTTTTCTCTCCTGATATTCTCTGAGGTCGTTAAGAAGCTTATATCTTGTATATAAATTTGTTATGGGATCGTATTCGGTTGCAATTCCGTGATTGTCGATCGTGCCTGCAAAATACACCGGATGACCTTCATCGTCATCAATAAGAAATCCCTTGCACGAACAAACTACATACTCTCCCGTCTTATCAAGCGCTCTGTAGCTCATATCGTGTATTTTCGTATTACCGGTGAACAAATCCTGTAAAGATTTCTGAAATCTGAACCTGTCGGCAGGATTAATTATAGAAGCCCACACTTCTCCGGCATTATCTACATACTCACCGGGAAGAGCAAATCTATCGACGCAACTCCGGGAAAATCTACAGATATTTTTTTCTACATCAAATAAAAATACATATCTGCTCTCCGAAGAGTTCGCAAATGCTTCAAAAACTTTACTTAACAGTCCCATCTTATCCAATATATTACCCTCTCAGAAAAGCTGAATCGTACAAGAATATTATACTATCCCCCGATATTTGTGTAAATTCGTTTATATATATTTAATATTTCCCAACTTTTACGGGCTGTCATTCTTCATATAATCACGCATATAATTCCAATATTCATCATCTCTGTCAAAATCGGAATATTTTTCAAGTTTCCATACAATGTAGCTTATATTATATTTCTCAACGATAGGCATCCACTGCTGTATCGTCTCCATATCATAATAGTCTTCCTGTTCGGCATCCGTTCCCGCAACCTCGGTCATAAACACGGGAAGTTTTGCTTCCATCGCTTTATCTATCTGTTCTATCTCGCTCTCGAATTCACTGTTATGTCCCGTATATTCATGGAAAACATACATAATGTTGTCGTATTGAAGCGGATCCTTCATAGGTGCATAAAGATCTGCCGAAAAGTCAGGTGTTCCGACAAGTATAAGCGAATCCGGATCGTTATTTCTGATAAGAGGTATGATCACGGAGCAGTACTCTTTTACATCATCCCATGTTGCCTCGCCGTTTGGCTCATTGCAGATCTCATAGATAATATGCTTGTCATCCTTGTATGTCGAAGAAACATATTCCCAAAACTTCTTCGCATATTCAATCTCTTTCAAAGGATTCTCTTCTTCAAGAACAACCCACTCAACAATAGCATACATACCGGCTTCTCTTGCAGCAACGATTGCCTTATCAAGTGTAGCCGTGATTCTTGCCCTGTCCTCATCGGAACCGGACGCATATCCTTTCTCGGGAGTTCCCCAGAATGACGTATCGACATTAACGGGAAGTCTTAATACATTGGCTCCCCACTCTTCTTTCATTCTGTTAAATACGCTCTTTCGCGCAAGCTGCGGCTGGACACTTAAGTAAAAGTTTGCAAGCCCCTTAAGCTGAATGGGATTTCCGGCTTCATTTACAAGCTTTCCGTCAGCAACGTGCAAAAGACCGTTCTCTTCGGTAAAGAGCGGTCCGGAGCTCTCGCTTTCTTCTATCATTTTTCCGGTGATCTCCACCTTATCAACAAGAACATTATGTCCGTACACATATACGTACCCTTCATCGATTATGGAATTTTTCTTTTCCTCTGAGATTTCAAAAGAAATGCTGTCTTTCCCTTTTTTTACTTTCCTGTTTTCACCGAATGACTTATCGTCCCAATTAAGTCTCAGACCAATTTCATGCGACGAATCCTTCGTATAATTATTGGTCTTGTAATAGGCTGTAAGCACCACGTCTCCGTCAAAACGTTCAAATTCTTCGGCAGAGATTTCCGCATCTCCGAGATTATCCCAGCGAAGCTGCGCTCCTCCAAGATCGATAGTCACCTTTTCTCCATCGACTGTACTCTCAACAGCCATGTCACCTTTATCGGCTTCACTTTCTGCTTTCTTGCCGTTCTTTCCGCCACATGCGGTAACGATCAAAGAAATAACAAGCATAAGCGTCAATACACTTCTCTTTTTCACAATTTTTAACCCCTATATTTTTTTGCTGTAAACAGCATAAAGAGCAGTTATTATCTTAAACAACTGCTCTGTCTTCCCTTTAATGGTACAGATAATGCCGATCGGTTCGGCATTTCCTCAGATATTTTTAAGATCGAGAATTCTCTCAATCTCACGCCTTTCATCGTCCATCTTCTTTTCCTTATTCTTACGGAGAATTGTCATATCATCTGAATCTGTACTTTCTTCCATGTCTTTAAGATTCATCTGTTTTCCCGACCTTATGGTAATGGTCGCCGGTCTCTCCGGAATTATATCCCTTGCAACATCCTCTTCGACTTCAAGAATCTGCTGCTGTTCGGAAATTGTAGGATTAAGATTGGTCGCAGGAGCATCATCGAGTTTCGTCTGTTTCTCATTCTTCTTCGAACTTAAAAGTCCGATGAGATCGATATTAAGATTCGATATGCTGCATCCTACGGCATTTTTTTTGCCAAGTTTAAAATTTCTTACAACTACAGTGCTTAATTCATAATTATGTAGTGTTGCCCCGTACCTGAACATTACGTCAATCTTATCTCCGGGTACACACTCTGTGTCATCGTCTACAACAAGAGAAATTCCTCTCATAGATATATCATGGACAAGGCAGTTTCTAAGCTGCATGTTATCTCCGTTGACAGAAATGAGTCCGAGCTTTTCAATATAAAAACGCTCCGCTCTTCTTGAGTTCTCAGGTTCCAACATAGATGAGCACCTGATCAAATGAAAATTCCCGTACCTTGTCTTTACGGGCGAAATTGCTGTAGACATGAACTTGTATACGCGTCCGTCACGCTTGTTCCTAATCTGAACATTGGATGGTTCTAAAAACTGAATATACTTACCGAAATACTCCATCGGTCTTACCAGAAGTCCAACATTCACACCAAAAATAGCCTCAGTCATGATAACAACCGAGTGTCCGTTAATGGCCGCATAAATCTTTACCTCTGATCCGTTTGCGATCTCGCTAACCTTCATATGCTTTTTTTCCCCACTTGAATCGTGTTACACCATCACATCATATGATATACTATAAAATACAAAAAATAAAGAAAAACACGGTTTATGAGTTATAAACAACATTAAAGGAGCGGCCGATGATAAAAGAAAACCTTGAATATGTAGAAAAAAACATAAGAAAAGCCTGCGAAAAAGCCGGCAGAAAAAGGGAAGACGTAACCCTTATAGCAGTAAGTAAGACAAAACCCGTAAGTGACATCCGCGAAGCAATGGCCTGCGGCATCACGGTATTCGGAGAAAATAAAGTTCAGGAAATAAGAGATAAGACAGCCGAGATAACAGAGCCCCTCTCATGGCACATGATAGGTCATCTTCAGGCCAACAAAGTAAAATATCTCCCCGGCGTTGCATGCATGATACATTCCGTAGACAACAGAAAGCTCGCCGACGAAATTGAGAAACAGGCAGCAAAGCACGACCTTGTAATGGATGTTCTCGTAGAAGTGAACATGGCTCACGAAGATACGAAATTCGGTCTCTCACCGGATGAAGCCATTGATTTTGTAAAAGAGATCAGCACTCTCCCCCATCTTAACATCCGCGGATTTATGACAATTGCTCCCTACACGGAGGATCCCGAGTCAAACCGCGTATACTTCAAGGGGCTCCGCGAGCTCAAAGATCAAGTTAATTCCCTGTCCATTCCCGGCGTTCACATGGACACTCTCTCAATGGGCATGACCGGCGACTATGAAGTTGCCATCGAAGAAGGCGCAACCTTCGTACGCGTCGGAACCGGCATCTTCGGCGAAAGAGACTACAGCAAGAAAGCTTGAATTTAAATTAGTACATTGAATATCCTAAGATAATTGATGAGCTGAATAACGGTAAGATTACCGTTATTCAGCTCGTTTTTGGCTATACATAATCCCGTTGTTGACATCAAGTGTACCGGTAAGATGACAATTAGATAATTTACTCATGAAATAATCCATGTACTGCGTTGTCGTCAATCGTCGATGTCCACATCGACGATTGTCTCCGCCTTGTACTTACCGCTTTTCCCTAAGCATTTCTTTCAGGTAGTTCGCTCTTTAATCCATACTTCACAACAAGTGCCTGTATGATTTTATCGCTTAATACTGTTTTTTGGGATTCAAAGGATAATATTAAATTATCCCCCGGAAATATGCCATTTAACATATAAGAATTGATCTTCTGAATTGCCTTCTCTGCGTATCCGGGATCATCCATTCTACCATCATGCTCCCAATAGACCTCTTTCCCGTCTCTCTTTCTTAAAAATGTAAAATCCGGATATATTGTTCCTATACCTCTTAGTTTCAACGGGCACTCATACTTATATTCAATACCATTATCATAGAAGTAATCTGCAAGTATCTTTTCTGTCTTTGAACGAACCCGTTCCCCTTTCTTTGTATATATTACAGGTATATTATCCGCAAAATCTTTTCCGTTATAAGGGACACTTTTCCATCTCTTGATTCGCTGATCCCACGGAATCTCAACTGCTTCTACGATACTTTTTCTAATAGGATGCAGTTCCCGGTATATATCCTCAATCTCGTTGTCCTTGTATTCCTCAGCAATCGTTGCAAGTTGCTTTAGTCTTCTGTCAACAAGCCTTTTCACCTTGCTGTCATAGGACTTCTGAGCAAGTTTATAAGCCAGTTTCACCTTATCTTTCTTGATATAGGAATTTTTATTATTGCCGGAGCAATAGATAAACTGAGTATTATTCTTGGATGTAGTTATTTTTAAAAAGCCATCCGGTGCATCAGTCAGCCTGTCCTCAACTATTCTGCTTATCCTGAGTAATCTGTCTCTTTCCCTTTTTAACAATTCTTCAAGGCTGTTCATATAACGTTATTCTCCTTTGTATTCCTTTATTTTTCTTTGCTTCCCTTGTTTTCCCTTTATCTTTCGGTGTTATCCTATCTTTTTTACAATAATTGCATTTTGGGACAGGGTTATCTTCTGCCTTTTCCCTGTCTATTTTCCGTTGTCTGCGTTTTTAGACAGGGATATACCCTGTTTTTTCACTGTCTATTTTTCGCTACCTGCATTTTTAGACAGGAACATACCCTGTTTTTTCACTGTCCATTTTTCGCTACCTGCATTTTTAGACAGGGACATACCCTGTTTTTTCACTGTCCATTTTTCGCTACCTGCATTTTTAGACAGGGACATACCCTGTTTTTCACTGTCCATTTTCATAAAATAGCAAATAAAGACAGGGGGTTCTAATTTCATTCCATCCATTCAATAGTTCAATTTCAGTTATATATGAGATTTGTAGCAAGAAATAAAAGAATCACCGGGCTGTTTACTTT
>Ga0247609_10001145_pt1 | contig 32835 bp, 55 predicted proteins | sample 172DNAGHGlowgp2_FD_193487 | JGI IMG/M metagenome (GOLD analysis project Ga0247609, IMG submission 193487) | Sheep rumen microbial communities from Palmerston North, Manawatu-Wanganui, New Zealand - 1728 DNA GHGlow gp2 | ecosystem: Host-associated > Mammals > Digestive system > Stomach > Rumen ... | reverse complement strand
TTTTCATTTACAAAAATTAAGATTTTTATAGGTTTTTTTTGCAAAACGGTTATAAAATGTATCTAAAATGGAAAAAACAGCAAAAAAACTATGAAAAAACAGCAAAAAAAGTTAGGGTACTATAAAAACAACCATATTTGGATAATGAAATAAAAAAGAATGAGGTGATAATATGGAAAAAGAGAAATATAAGAAACAAGCAGAACAAATAATGAAGATTGCAGAGGAAAATGGAGTACAGGGTAACTTTTTATTTACTACTACCTTTGATAGATACCTATTTTTATTGGATAACCTAGAAAATCTAAAAGAGCAGATTAGAAAAGAAGGAATGACAGTACAAAAGGAATATATCAAAGGCGAAAAGAATACATACTCTAGCCCAAGCGTTAGAAATTATAACTCTACGTGTGATTTAGCTAATAAGACTGTATCTACTCTAATGAAAATTATTAAAAGTTTCAATGTAGAAGAAAATACAGACGAAGATAATGAAGATCCACTACTAAAAGCTATAAATGGTAGTGATGATGATGACGAATAACAAAGCGTATGAATATTGTAAAAAATCTATAAAACTAAAAACAACGCCGAAATATGTAAAACTTCAAATGAAAGACTTTATAAAGATTTGCGAAGAAAAAAATGATAAATATATTGTAAGCAAGAAGAAAGCGCGACAAGTTGAAAATATTTTAAAATTATTAATTATGCCTAAAGGACTTAAAGCAGGACAAACGCTTTACGATTGTACTGCAGGTTATCAATGGCTTTTTTATATTGCAATTCTATGTACTGTATATAGAGATAATGAGAAGAAACGTAGATATGAAATAGGAGTATTAGAGATATGTCGTAAGAACTTTAAGACATTCACCATTGCTACTATTTTTATTTTACTTTTTTTGACGGAACCTCAATTTTCAAAGTTTTTTAGTGTTGCTCCTGATGGAGCATTATCTAGAGAAGTAAGAGAAGCAATAAGCGAAATTATTAGAAGTTCGCCTTTAATATACGAGTACAAAGATAATAAGAGATTTAAAATATTAAGAGATTATATATTTTTTAAACCTACACAAATTCAATATATACCACTTGCATATTCAACAAGTAGATTAGATGGTAGGCTCCCAAATGCATTCATAGTAGACGAAGCAGGAGCGTTGCCAAGCAGTTACGCAATAGAAAGTATGAAGTCAGGACAATTAAATATATTAAATAAATTAGGCTTTATAATTAGCACTAAATATCCCACAATAGATAATCCTTTTGAAGATGAAGTAAAGTATTCTAAAAAGGTACTTGATGGTTTAGAAAACGATGAAACAAGATTTAGTTTATTATATGAACCTGATAAAACAAAAGACTGGGAAACAGATGATATGATATTAAAACAAAGTAATCCAGTTGCTTTAGAAGTTCCTGAAATTTGGGAAGATTTACTTAAAAAAAGAACCTATGCAATAGCTGTAGAAAGTGCAAGAGAGAATTTTGTAACAAAGCATTGTAACATCATCTACCAAGGTGCAGGAACAGAAACTTATATAGATGTGAAAGACGTTCAAGAATGCAGACAAGCAAAAATTGATTGGAATGGTAGAGTTGTTTATGTTGGATTAGACTTATCAGAAAGCAACGATAACACTAGTGTTTCAATGGTTACAGTAGATGATGATAATAACATCTTAGCAGATAGTTGGGCGTTTATTCCTGAGGGAAGAATTGAGGAAAAGACAGCGACAGAAAAAATTAATTATAGAGAGCTAATAAGAACAGGCAAAGTAATTGCTTGTGGAGATAAAGTAATAGATTATGGAATTGTAGAGGAATTTATATTAGGTTTAGAAGCTAAATATGGAGTACAAATACAAGCGATAGGATATGACCGCTGGAATGCACTAAGTACCGCACAGAAGCTAGAGAGAGCAGGATATAACCTAGTAGAGATAAGACAACATTCTAGCGTATTACACCCACCTACAAAGTTACTAAAAGAAAAGATATTAGCAAAAGAGTTCGGATATGAAAAAAATACATTACTTGAAATAAACTTCCAGAATGCAAGATGCACGTATGACACTAATAAGAATATGTACGTACATAAAAAGAAATCCACAGGAAAAGTGGATATGGTGGTATCTTTATTGAATGCGATATATCTATTACAACAAGACGTATTTTTAAATCAAATGGACTTCGCTATACAGGTAATATAAGAGGTGAGATATGAAAAATAATTGTATGTTTTTAAAATGTATAAATAAAATAGGCGGTATTGAAACCTTTTTATATGAGATAGCTAAGATATATAAAAACTATGACTTAACTATATACTACGAAAGCGGAGATACGGATCAGATAAAAAGATTAAAAAAATATGTCAGAGTAAAGCAATATAAAGGCGAAAAAATAAAGTGCAAAACAGCTATATTTAATTATCAATTATTCGGGCTAGAAAATATAGAAGCAGAAGAAATAATACAAGTAATACACGCAGATTATAAAGCTATAAAATTAAAACCTATTATAGATAATAGAGTAACTAAGTATATAGCAGTATCAAAGCAAGTAGCAAATGTATTTGAAGAACTAACAGGGAAGAAATGTGAGGTAATATATAACCCTATAGAAGTAGATAAACCTAAAAAGGTTTTAAATTTAGTAAGTGCTACTAGATTAACATATGAAAAAGGCAAAAATAGAATTATAAAACTAGGTAAAATGCTAGACGAACAAAAAATACCTTACTTATGGACTATATTTACAAATGATACAGAAAAAATAGATAACCCTAGTATAGTTTATATGAAGCCTAGACTAGATATAAGAGATTATATAGCAAATGCAGATTATACAGTACAATTAAGTGATACAGAGGGATACTGTTATACAATTCAAGAAAGTTTAGTACTAGGTACTCCAGTAATAGTAACTGATATACCTTGTTTTAAAGAAATGGGAGTAAAAAACGGAGAAAATGCTTATGTATTAGACTTTGATCTATCAAATGTACCTATTAATGAGATTTACAAAGTAATTCCTAAGTTTGAATATAGAGCAAAAGAAAATAAGTGGGATAAATATTTAGCATCAGGAGAAAGTACATATCAAAAAGAACTAAAAACAATGGTAGAAGTACAATGTATAAGCAAATACAACGATTTAGAACTAAATAGATTAATTACACCAGAAGACAAGCCATATAAAGTAAATAAAATAAGAGCAGAAGAATTAGAAGAACTAAATTTTATAATAAGGAGGTAATAAAATGGTAAAAGTAGAATGCATAGTAACTTACAATGACTTACAACTAGAAAGACTAGTAAAAATTGGTGAAGAATTAGAGGTAACTAAAGACAGAGCAGATACTTTAGTAGAAAAAGGCCTAGTAAAAGTTATCGAAGTAATTCCAGAGCTAGAGGTAGAAGAAACAACAGAGCCTAAAAAACCAGTAGAAAAAAAGACAACTAAAAAAAAGAAATAAAAAATAATTGATAAATAAGGAGGTGAGAAAGTGGGACTATTTGATAGATTTAGGAAAGAAGAAACTAGGGAAGAAACAATAACACCAGTACAGCAACAAGAAACAACAGTAGCAAGTGATGTTTTATTACAAGCGTTACTAAATAGCCAGCCAATTACAAGAGAACAAGCGTTGACGTTACCTGCTGTTTCAGGAGCAGTAGATTTAATTAGTGGAATGATAGCGTCAATGCCTATAAAACTTTATAAATATATTGATAAAAGAGTTGAAAGTAGAGATGACGATCCAAGAGTTAATTTTCTAAATGGAGATACTGGAGACTGTTTAGACGCTTTTCAAATGAAAAAAGCTATGGTAGAAGACTATCTACTAGGAAAAGGTGGATACGCATATATCAGGCGTAACAGAAACGAGGTAACAGGACTTTTTTATACAAAAGAAATATATGTAACTGCTATTCCAAACTTTAAACCAATATTTAAAGACTTTTATATAATTGTTGAAGGACAAACATACCAAAAATATGAGTTTTTAAAATTGTTGCGTAATACAAAAGATGGAGCAACAGGAATTGGATTAACGCAAGAAGTAGGAACAGCACTAGAAACTGCATTTAATACGTTACTATATCAATTAAACATAGTTAAAAGTGGTGGTAATAAAAAAGGCTTTTTAAAATCACAAAGAAAACTAGGACAAGAAGAAATAAACGTATTAAAACAAGCGTGGAATAATCTATATGCAAATAACACAGAAAATGTTGTAGTTTTAAATAATGGTTTAGAGTTCCAAGAAGCAAGTAATAGTTCGGTAGAAATGCAATTAAATGAAAGTAAAAAAACATTACAAAATGAAATTAATAATATCTTTCACATATACCATGATGACTTTTACAGAACATTTAAAGAAGCAATTTATCCAATAATAAGAGCATTTACAACGGCTTTAAATAAAGATTTATTATTAGAAAAAGAAAAAAATAAAATGTTTTTTGAGTTTGATGTTAAGGAAATCTTAAAAGCTAATGTTAAAGAAAGATACGAGGCATATAAAATTGCTAAGGAAACAGGTTGGATAACTTTAAATGAAATTAGAAAAGAAGAAAATATGAACTATGTAGAAGGACTTGATGTCATTAATGTTGGTTTAGGAGCTGTACTTTATGACACTAACACACATCAATTCTATACCCCAAACACAGGTTCAACAGCAAATATCACAGACAATCCTGAAAGCACAGAAGAAACAGACAAACAAATTCAAAAAGTGCTATTAGACAAAGAATTAGATACGCAATTTGAACAAGATGGTAATAGCTCAGACGCATAAAGGAGGTGATATAGATGGAAGTTAGAGTTAAAAAAGATAGTGTAGAAATAACAGGCTATGTAAATGCAGTAGAAAGAGCCAGTAAGCCACTTTGGAGCAGAGTAGGACAGTTTATAGAAAGAATATGTAAAGGAGCGTTCAAAAAGGCTTTAAAGCGTAATGATGACGTGCATATTTTACTTAATCATGATTGGAAGCGAGATTTAGGTTCAACTAAAAAAGGAAATCTAGAACTTGAAGAAGATAATATTGGATTAAAAGCAAGAGCAATTATAACTGATCCTGATGTTATCCAAAAAGCAAGAAATGGCGATTTAGTTGGTTGGTCTTTCGGCTTTCAAGATAGAGAAGTAGAAAACACTATCGAAAGAGGAATACCACACAGAGCAGTAAAAGACTTAGATTTAGCCGAAGTATCAATACTAGACAGAACTAAAAAACCTGCTTATGATGGTACTTTAATAATGGCTAGAGACGATGAAAATGGTGAAATGTTATTGAGAGGGGAAGATTTTATTGATGAAGTGTCAATAATTGACAAAACAGAACCTCAAAAAGAAGAAAATGCACAAAATAATGAAAATATAGTGCAAAACGATAAAAAACTAGATAATGAAATGAAAGAAAATGTTGAGGAAAAAGAAGAACCTAAGCAACAAAAAGTTGAAGATATAGATTATTCTAAATATGAAGAAATGATTAAAGAAATGAAGGAGGAAAAATAATGGAAAAAGAATTAAATGAAAAGAAAAATGATTTAATCACAAGAGCAGATGAAGTTCTAAATAATGCAAAAGCAGAAAAAAGAGAACTAACAGAAGCAGAAGCTGAGGAATTAGCAGAAATTAGAGATAATGTAAGACGCATTATGAAAACATTAGAATTGAAAGGAGAGTTTGACAAAATGGAAGGACACGAAATCGAATTAGAAGCATTACCTAAAGACGAAACAAGAAATGAAGAAAAAGAAAGAGCATTAAACGAAGAAAAAGCGTTTGAAAATTATATAAGAGGAACAGTTACTAATGAAAGAGCAACTAATTTAACACCTGCAAGTAATAGTGGTGGAGTATTAATCCCAACTACAATTGCAAATAAAATCATAAAGAAAGTTTATGATATGTCACCAATTTTAGCAAGAAGTACAAAATACAATGTAAAAGGAAAATTAGAGTTACCATACTATGATGAAAGTACACAAGCAATTACAGTTGCATGGGCTACTGAGTTCCAAGATTTAGAAAGCAAAGTTGGTAAATTTACTAATATTACTTTAACTGGATATTTGGCAGGAGCATTAAGTTTAATTTCTAGATCATTAATTAACAACGCACAATTTGATATAGTTGCATTTGTTGTTGATAGAATGGCTTATGATATTTCAAGATTTATTGAAAACGCACTATTAAATGGTAGTGGAGATGTTACAGGTTTATCAACTGTATCAAATGTTGTAACTGCTAATAGCGCAACAGCAATAACTGCTGATGAATTAATTCAAGCACAAGGTAAAGTAAAAGATGTATTCCAAGCAAATGCAATTTGGATTATGAACGAACAAACAAGAACAGCATTAAGACAATTAAAATCACAAACTGGTTCTTATTTATTGAATGAAGTTTACGATTTATCATCTCCATTTAAAAATACATTACTAGGAAAACCAGTATATGTATCTGATAATATGTCTACAATGTCAGCAGGTAAAACAGTTATTTATTATGGTGATATGACAGGTCTTGCTACTAAATTTAGTGAAGATATTAACATCGAAGTATTGAGAGAAAAATATGCTACTCAACACGCATACGGAGTAGTTGGTTGGTTAGAATTTGATAGTAAAATCGAAGATCCACAAAAAATTTCAGCAATTAAAATGGCTGGAACAATTCCAAGTGCTTAATTAAATAGAATATTATTTGTTGCTTAGGGAACTCCAAAGAAAAGGAGGTAAAAAATGAATAGTATTTCAAAAGTAAGTGATATAACTACAAATGATATAGCAGAATATATCCGATTAGTAGAAGTATCACAAGATGATGAAAACACACTATCTAATTTATTAGAAATTGCTAAAACTTTTATATCAAATTATACAGGACAAACAAACCTAGACCAGTTTCAAGACTTTGTAATAGTAGTATTAATACTTTGCCAAGATATGTGGGATAATAGGACGTTATATGTAGATAAATCGTCATTATCTTATCCAGTTGAAACAATACTAGGTATGCACAGTATTAATTTATTATGAGTAAAACATTAAACGCAGGTAAGTATAATCGTAAAATAGTTATATATGAAATAATAGAGAGTATAGACAACGCAGGGTTTCCATCAAACGTAGAGAGCGAAATACTTACAACGTATGCAGATGTAAAAACCTTACGAGGCTATACTCTTATTACTAACAATAGCGATTTTGATAAAGCATATGTAAATTTTACTATAAGATATTCTCAGGCAGTATATAACGCTTATTACAATAGCCAAAATTCAAATAGAGATGTTTTAATTAAGTTCAGAGATAAGGACTATAAAATAGAATATCTAAATAATATTGATTTTGCTAATGTAGAATTAGAATTACAAGCGAAAGAGGTAACTCATTAATGGCTAGATTTAATATGGAACTACCAACAGAGATAATAAAAGACATAGAATATATCAATGGTAATAGCGATAAAATATTCGGAGAAATGACACAAGCAGGAGCAAACGTAACTATAAACAACGTAAAAAATAACATTCCTAAAAGTTTTGCAGATAGCGAAATAATGAACTGCTTAAAAATAACAAGAGTATATAAAACACCAACAGATGAGGGAATAAATACTAAGGTTGGTTTCTTTGGATATTTTACTAATAAGAATGGAGTAAAAACTCCTGCACCATTAGTTGCTAATGTTTTTGAGTACGGAAAAAGTGGATTTACAAAACAACCTTTTTTTAGAAGGTCATTTAAAAAAGCACAAATTGAAAAAGCTATGTTAGAAGCACAAAAAAGATTTAGTAAAGGATTATTAGATGAATAACGAAATTCAAACTATTTTTACAAATTTTGCAGTAGATGGAGTTGAAATACCAGTAGCCTTTATGAGATATACAGGTAAAAAAACAACTTATATAACTTATATGGAAATACAAGACGATACTTCATTTAGTGCTGATGACGATTTACAAGCCTATGTATGTTATTATGACTTTGATATATATAGTAAAAGTAATTATCTAAATATAATAGAAAGTGTAAAAGAAATATTAAAAGCAAATGGTTGGAGATGGCAACCTAGTATGACTTCTCAAGATTTATACGAGGACGATACAGGTTACTATCATAAAACCTTATGTTTTGCAAAGATAAAGGAGGAAAACAATGGCTAAAATAGGAGTACAAAATTTCTTATATGGAATACTTACAGAAGCACAAGATGGAACACCATCTTATGGAACAGCAAAAAAGCCTGGAAAAGCTGTAAGCTGTAATGTAAGTATTTCTAGTAATGACGCTAAATTATACGCTGATGATGGATTAGCAGAAAGCGATACAAGTTTTCAAAGTGGAACAGTATCTATTGAAGTAGATAATGCAGATTTAACTACTCAATCAACATTGCTAGGACACGCAATTTCAAACGATGAGATGATAAGAAAAGCCACAGATACAGCCCCTTATGTTGGACTAGGACGCATAGTAACTAAAATGGTAAATGGTGACTATAAGTATAAAGTAGAATTCTTATCTAAAGTTAAATTTTCAGAGCCAAGCCAAGAAAATACTACTAAAGGAGAAAGCGTAGAGTTTGGAACTACTACTTTAGAAGGTATAGTATCTACACTAGCAGATGGAACTTGGTCTAAAACTCAAACATTCGATACAATGACAGAAGCAAAAACATATTTAAACGGATTATTTGAAGCAACACCAAGTGCATAATAACAGGGTAGGTAATAAAGCCTACCCGTTTTTTTTTATAATTAAGGAGGATAATGAAATGAAAGATAATGCAGGAACAGTAACTTATAAAGGAAAAGAATATAAATTAGTATTTAACTTAAATGTAATGGAGAATATCCAAGAAGAATTTGGAACAATAGAAAAATGGACAGAATTAACATCAGGTATTAAAGAAGAAGCAAACGCAAAAGCAATTAAATTTGGATTTACAGAAATGATAAATGAAGGTTTATCAATAGAGGCAGAAGAAAACAACACAGAATTTAAGCCAATTACAAAAAATTTTGTTGGTAGAATGCTAACAGAAATTGGTTTAGAAAATATGACTAAAAAATTACAAGAAACAGTAATAGAAAGCACTCAAACAGACGAAAAAAACGCATAATTCCTGATGTTATAGAAGATGAAGAAATCAAGCCAATAGATTTTACGTTCTTTTATTTCATTGGGAAAACTAAACTAAATTTATCATTTAAAGAAACAGGAAGATTGACGTATAGACTATTTAGCAAACTATATCAACATTATAAAAATAATTTTGATTTAGAAATGCAAATGAAAACTAAAAATGTAACATATAGCGAGTTATTTAAAAGACAACAACAAGAAGATGAATGGTTTTAAGAAAGGACGGTGATTATATGGCTAGTTTTGGTGGTTCGATTAAACTAACAGGAGCAGATGAGTATAGAAACACGCTTAGACAAATAACACAAAGCCTAAGAGAAACTGGAACAGAGCTTACAGCAGTAACAAGTAGATTTGATAAAAATGATAACTCTTTATCTACATTAAAAACAAAAACAGCTCAAATGACAGATGTATTAAATAAGCAAAAACAAGCGTATGCAACATTAAAAAGTTCATATGAAACATTTAGCACAAAAGTAAGTCAACAAGCACAGGCACACGAAAAGTTAGTTCAAACATACGAAAAAGAAAAACAAGAACTTGAAAGAATACGTAAAGAAGCAGGAGAAAACAGCAAGGCGTATCAAAGTCAACAAGCTAAAGTTAATGATCTAGCAGGAGCAGTTGCTAAGAGTTCTAAAAACATGAACGAAAACGAAATAGCGTTGAGTAAAATGAGAACTCAATTAAACCAAGCAGAAACAACTGTAAACAAAACAACTAAAGAAATAGATGAATTAGGAAATGAAACAGAAGAAGCAGGAAAAAAAGCCGAAAAAAGTGGAGAAGGTTACACAGTATTTAAAAACATTTTAGCAAACTTAGGAACGCAAGCAATTAATAGTGCAATTAACGGAATGAAGAAGCTAGGTGGAGCTTTTGTTAATGTAGGGAAACAAGCATTAGAAAGTTATGGAGAATACGAACAGTTAAAAGGTGGAGTTGAAACATTATTTAAAGATAGTGCTGATACTTTAATGGAGTATTCGAGGGACGCTTATATGACTGCAGGAATGTCTGCAAACGAGTATATGAGTACGGTAACAAGTTTTAGTGCTAGTTTAATTCAATCTTTAGGTGGAGATACCGAAAAGGCAGTTGAATACTCTGATAGAGCAATAACCGATATGTCAGACAATGCTAATAAGATGGGAACATCAATGGAAATGATACAAAATGCTTATCAGGGATTTGCTAAACAAAATTATACTATGTTAGATAACCTTAAACTTGGTTATGGAGGAACTAAAACAGAAATGGAGCGATTAATAAAAGACGCTTCAAAAATGACAGACGTACAAAAAGAATTAAATGTTTCAGTTAAAGATGGAGATATGTCTTTTGGAAACATAGTAAACGCAATTAGTGTAATGCAAAAAGAAATGGGTATAGCAGGAACAACAGCAAAAGAAGCAGGTACTACTATTCAAGGTTCAGTAAATTCTATGAAATCAGCTTGGACTAACTTAGTAACTGGAATTGCAGATGGAAACGCAAATATTGAAGACTTAGTACGTAATTTAATGATAACTATTGTAGGAAATGGAACAGAAAACAACTTAGGATTACTAGGAAATGTAATGCCAGCGATTGAAAGAATATCAAATGGAATTATGGAGGCTTTACCTTTAATTTTAAATGGAATAATTGCAGTAATGCCACAATTCCTAGACGCAGGATTAAATATTATAAATGGTTTAGTTGCAGGTATTCAACAAAATATGCCAGCGATAATGGACGCAACAACGCAAATTTTAAATACATTAACAACAACATTGATAACAAATTTACCAACTTTATTACAAATGGGAATTCAATTAATTATTTCATTAGTACAGGGAATAACACAGCAATTACCAACACTTATTCCTCAAATGATAGACGCAGTTTTATTAATGGTAGATACTTTATTAGATAATATTGATCTAATAGTAGATACAGGAATTCAACTAATTATAGGACTAGCAGAAGGACTAATTGAAGCACTACCACAATTAATTGAAAAAATACCTATTATTATTGATAAATTAGTAACAGCAATAGTAAATAATCTACCTAAGATAGTTGAAATGGGTATAACTTTAATCGTAAAACTTGCAGAAGGACTTATAAAAGCTATTCCTCAATTAGTAAGTAAAGTACCTCAAATAATAGGATCATTAATTAATGGAATTGTTAGTTATTATGGCAATTTATTTCAAATAGGTGGACAATTATTAGGAAAAGTAAAAGATGGAATTACGAGTGGAATAACTGGAATGTTAGATGTAGGAAAAAATATTGTAACTGGACTATGGAATGGTATTAACAACGCAAAAGACTGGGTACTAAACAAAATAAAAGGCTTCGGAAGTGCTATATTAGACGGAATTAAAGGAATATTCGGAATACATTCACCTTCAACAGTATTTAGAGACCAAATAGGTAAAAATTTAGCATTAGGTATTGGTGAGGGTTTTGAAGATGAGATGAAAGTAGTAACTAATGAAATGCAAAACGCAATTCCTACAAGTTTTGATACAAATTTAAACGTTGGAAATAGCACATCAACAGGATCAAGTAATTATTTCAATTTAGTTGACGCATTTATGGAAGCATTAGAAAAAGTTAAAATTGAATTAGATGATGAAAATGTAGGAAGATTTGTAAGAAAAGAAGTTGCAAACGCAATATTTAATTAGAAAGGGTGATAAAAATGAGAAATTATATAATTTTAAATGGAATAAGTAGTCAAACTATATCAGGTTTATTAATTCAATCTTTATCACCTATTTCTAAGCCTAGAATAAGAACACAAATTGAAGAAATAGATGGTCGAGATGGAGATATAATAACGCCTTTAGGATATGGAGCATATGACAAAGAAATTTCTATTGGATTATATGGAAATTTTGATATAGACGAAGTAATTAAATATTTTGATAGTAAAGGAACTATAATTTTTAGTAATGAGCCTGATAAATATTATAACTATGAAATTATAGAACAAATAGATTTTGAAAGATTAATAAGATTTAGAACTGCAAATGTAAAAATACACGTTCAACCTTTTAAATACTCAGCAGAAGATAATCAAAAAGTATTTAATATAACTAGTGAAAATTCACTAGAAATAAGAAATGCAGGAAATATTTATTCAAGACCAGTATTAACTATAACAGGTACTGGAACTATTAATTTATACTTAAATGATATTCAACTGTTTGCAATTAATATGGGAAGTTATACATCCATAACAATAGATACTAATAATATGAATGCTTATAATGGTACTACACTATTAAATAGAAACGTTGCAGGTAGTTATGACAATTTTAAATTAAATGTAGGTAAAAATATTATTTCTTGGAGTGGAGCAATATCACAAATAGAAATAGATAATTACTCAAGATGGATTTAGAGAGGAGTGATAAAAAATGTATATAGCTTTAACAAGTTTTGTTATAAACAAAAATATTTATGCAGAAGAAGATGTTAGAAAGGGCGAAATTTTACCATCTGATTTTGTAAGTGCCGATGTAATACAAGATTTATTAAATGCAAATTACATAAAAGAATTTGATGGCTTATTAGAGATAACTGAAAATGGAGTATATGATGTAACTGATTATGAACAAGTAGATGTTAATGTAGAAGGTAGTAGTGCAGAAGTAGATAATTTAATAGATGAAATAAATGGGGAAGTGATATAAATGAATTATTATAGAAATGATATAAGGCAAGTAAAAGGTGATACATACTCAAGTGGATTAGTTATAGAAGAATTAGGGCAAGAAGTAGATACTATTTATTTTACTTGTAGAGAAAATTTAAATGATAATGCAGAAATATTATTTCAAAGTGGATTAAATGATGGTATTTCAATGGTTGAATATGATGAAGAAAATGATATAAGAAAATATGCAGTAAGAATATCACCAAATAAAACAAGAAATTTACAAAGTGGAACTTATTATTATGATTTAGAAGTAAGTGTTAATGGTGATGTATTTACAATTATGAAAGGTAAATTCATTTTAGAACAAGATGCAACTAGATAAAAGGAGGAGATAATAATGACTACAATAGATAAATTAAATTATTTAAATGAAACTAAAGAATTAATTAAAGAAGAACTTAATAATTTAGGTGCTGAAATAGATAATGAAGATACTTTTAGAAGTTATGTAACAAAAATAAATGAGTTATATGAAGAATACCCACAAGAAGAGGGGGAATAAAATATGCCAATATTAAATAAATTAGAATATTTAAACGCAACAAAGCAACAAATAAAAAATGCTTTAAATACTAATTTTAATTCTCAAATAGAAGATACTGATACATTTAGAAGTTATGTAAGTAAAATAAAAGATATATATAATAATTGGTCTAAAGCAACAGGAACAGGAAGCAGTTTAAATTTAAGCCCAACTAAAAAAGGGAAAATGAAAATAGACATAAATTCAACTGAGTTAACCCAAGATGGAACACCTACACCCGATAATCCACAAGATATTCATGTAATAACGGGTAGTAATAATGTAAAAATACAGAATAAGAATTTATTTAACAAAAACGATGTTAAATTAAACTATACTTGGAACAATACTGCTGCTGGAGGTAGAAGTATATTCTTCATAGAAACAAAACCCAATGAAACATATACTATTAGTGCTTCAAATTGGAACGACTTGTATTATGTTATCGTATACTTAGACCACATAGGAGCAACAACTATCATTTATGAAAGCGGTTGGATAAATCCTAGTACAGAGCCTAGTAAAACATTTACTACTACAGCAGGTACAAATATATTAGGCATACATTTTAAATATCAGAGTACTGGTTCAAGAGTAATGACACAAGCAATGTTTGATAATGCAACTATTCAACTAGAAAAAGCTTCAACTGCAACAGAATATGTAGAACACCAAGAACAAAATCATTCTATTGCTTTAAGTAGTAAAAATTTATTGGATTTTAATAATATTACTGTTGGAAGATTAGGAACAACTGGAACAGTTACTGTTGACGGAGATATTATTACTTTTACCGCAAACAATCAAACTGTATATGGAATTGAAATTAATTTAAAAAAGTTAAATTTAAAGCCAAATACAACTTATACAGTTTCTAATTTATATGAAAATACAGGTTCATTCGGTGATTCAAATGGTTGGAGATATTATAATGGAACTTCATATACAGTTTTAGCTCAAAACAAAAAATATTTTAATTTTACTACTGGAGATGGAACAACAAATAAATTATATTTCTATTTAGGAAGTCCACTTACATACACAGGTACTTTAACTTTGTATGATATTCAATTGTTAGAAGGATTAATATTACAAACAGATATACCTGATTATGCCCCATATATAGCTAATCCAATAGAATACTGCAAAATAGGAGATCACGCAGACCAATTCTTTAAAAACACAACAGATAGTGAATTTTATGATAGTACATTAGAATTAAATGAATGGTATTTAAAGAAGAATATAGACAAAGTTGCACTTAATGGTAGTGAAAATTGGTCTGAAAGAACAAACTCTGCACACGTAAAACAATTTTATATATCAAGTGGTAGTCAAAGACTTATAGGTTATAAACAGTTTTGTAATTATTTCTCAAATTATAATCCAAGTTTATTTAATTGGGGTGGAATAGGAGATTTTGCTATATTTGCTAATACTGGAGAATTTTTTGGTGGTGTAAACAACGATATTACATTAGAAGATTTTAAGAGCAAGTTAGCAGTTGAAAATTTAATTGTTTATTATGTTTTGGCTAATCCACAATATATCCACATATCAGAAACAGATTATCCGACATTAAAAGAACAACTTGAAGATATATATAACAATTCTAAATCATATAACGGACAAACTTATATAACGCAGACAAATGATGGTTTACCATTTAATATTAGTGCAAGTGCATTAATGAAAGGAGATGAATAATATGAGTAAAATAACAATAGTAGAAGGAAATTCTAATGATAAAGATAATGTAAGAGCAATTATGGTTAAAGGGGAAAAAGGCGAAAAAGGAGATAATGGTGAAATTACTTATAGTGATGTGGTTGATAATTTAGAAAGTACATCAACTCAATACCCTTTATCAGCCAATCAAGGTAGACAATTAAAAGATTTAGTTGATAATAATAAATATGAAATTGATGGAAAAATTACAAATATTAATTATGATGACAAACAAAAAGTTGTTTTATATTCATTTTTTGATGATATTAATGATAATTTAATTAATTTTTATATATCAGAGGATGGTGTTAATTTAAAACAAATAAAAACAAGAGATAAAATATATGGACGAGACCCATCTATATTATATAAAGATGGTAAATATTATGTCGCTGTAACTAGTTATGCAGAAGATCATGATTTTAGAATATATGAAAGCGAAGATTTAAATAATTGGATAACTCATAATATAAGTGTAGGATTATATAATAGTGAATATCCTAAAGTATGGTGTCCTGAATGGTTTGTTGATGATAATGATGATATTTATATTTTTATTGCTAATCAATATGCAGATACAGAAGGTTGGGGTGATTTTGAATTATATAAAACAAAATGTACTTCTTTAGAAAACTTAACATTTTCAAATGCAACAAAATTAATTTTAAATGGTGCAACATCTAATAATCATATAGACCCAGCTGTTATAAAATATAATAATTTATATCATATGATATGTAAATCAGACCATCAAACAGAATTATATTTAGAACATTATACATCACCAGATTTAACAACATGGACTTTAATTGAAACTGATCCAGGTAATTTTGGTAGAGATGTAGAAGCTCCCTTTATATATAAATTAAATAATGAAATTGTTATAGGAGCTGAAAGATATAGGGAACTTCCTTATTATAGAAGTTTTTATATGGTTAAAAAAACAAGTAATTTTATTGATTATTCTAATAGAGCAATTTTACTTCATCAAGATGTAGATGTATCACATGGAAGTGGAACCGTTATAGAAGTTAAAACTTTAAATAAAATACTTAATTCTGAATATAATAGAATAGAAGTTATTAGTAGTAAATATTTATATAATGAAAATATTTTTGATAATAATTATTATTTAGTTGCTAATAGAACAACTGTAAATAATAATGATAGTGGAGAACAGCTAGGTAGATATTTAAAATTATTTTCTGTAATATCAAAGAAAAATTATAAGTATGAAAGTGTTGTATTTCAATTAACTGATGTTGTAAGAGGTACTATTGATGGTATATATAATTTAATTTGTAAAAGAAGTAATAATGAATTTGCTGAAATTGCATTTAATGAAGTTACATGTACTTCTAATGCTAGACATACACAGTTGAGAAGTGCTTATGCTAGTTTAAGAGCAATTAGAAATGAAATAGATAAAAATATGATAGATGTTTACTTAGACTTAGAACAAGCTGGATTAAATACAGCTAATAGAGCTTTTTCAATTAATATAATGAGTTTTAATGGATATAGTGGTGAAATAATCACATATAAAGAAAAATTTATAAATACATTACCAGAAACAACTTTAAAAACAACATGCGGTGCTTGTAATAAAACAAGAACTGTAAGTTTAGATAATAAAACTAATTCTTCTGTAAGAATAACTTTTTGTTCTTTTAATGGATATGCTGAAATAAAAGGTGAATTAAATAGTAGAAATGATACTTATAGAATTGATGGTGTTATTCAACTTTTAAATCAAGATATAAAGTATATTAATAAAAACAGTAACTTAGTTGATGATATTGAAGTTACTTTAGATAGTCATACTGAAGATTGGTATGGTGTTTCTAAAGAATATGTAATTACAATTTCTAGTATAAATAATTACAGTAGTTTATATTTTATACTACCAGATGCTGAATATAATTTTATTAAAAAAGTTGAATATATTTAACTTAAATAAATTAAATTATTAAAATGAAAGGAGAAATGGTGGTTAAATGATTAAGTTATTTAATTCAACTGATACCCTCTTTTCTTCAAATGGAGACAAAATAATAATACCTACAAAAGCTAAAATTCATAAAGAAGATAATGGAGCATACTATTTAGATTTAGAAACTAATCTTGATTATATTAATGATTTAGTTCAAGGGAATATAATAGTTGCTCCTACTCCTCAGGGAGAACAAGCGTTTAGAGTATCAAATCCAACTGTTACAAGAAAAAAAATAACTGCAAAATGTTATCATGTTTATTATGATAGTCAAAACTATGTAATTCAAGATAGTTATGTTGTAGATAAAAATTGCAATGACGCATTAGATCATTTAAACAACGCCACAGACAATTTAAGCCCATTTACGACACTTTCTAATGTAAGTAATATAAAAAGTTATAGATGTGTTAGAAAGTCGCTATATGAGGCTATAAATGTGGTTTTAGAACGTTGGGGAGGACATTTAGTTAGAGATAATTTTAATATTAAAGTTATGGCTAGTATAGGACAAGATAATGGCGTTACAATTAGATATGGAAAAAATTTAAAAAATATTACTGTTACTTATGACTGGTCTAATGTTGTTACAAAGTTATTGCCAGTTGGGAGCAATGGGTTATTATTAAATGCGTTAGATAGTAACCAAGATGTTTATATGACTTCTATAACACAATACGATTTACCTTACTCAAAAACAATATCATTTACTCAAGATATAAATTCAGATGATTTTAGAGATGGAGACGGAAATGTTGATGAAGAAGCATATAAACAAGCGTTAGTTAATGATTTAAGGAAACAAGCACAGTTATATTTAGACACTAATTGTATTCCTAAAATCAATTATACTTTAACTGCTAATGTAGAAAAGGTAAGTGACATTGGCGATACAATAGAAGTAATAGATGAAACATTAGGAATTAATATTTTAACTCATATAATTAGTTATGAATACGATTGTATATTAAATCAATATACCCAAATTGAGTTTGGTAATTTTACACCACAATTAAGCGGATTAATGAATACTATCACGAATGAAACAAATAAATCACTAGAAGAAAATAACGCAACATTACAAATAACACTAGGACAAGAACTACAACAAGCACAAGATAAAATTTGGAACGCTTTAGGTAGTAGTTACGTGATCTATGAAGGAGATAAAATTTTAATAGTAGATACACTTCCAAAAGACCAAGCAACAAATGTAATTATGATAAATAACGGTGGAATAGGCTTTTCACAAAATGGAATAAATGGAACATTTCAAAGTGCATGGACTATCGATAATGTATTAAACATGGGACAAATAAACGTTATTAATCTTACAGCCGATTTAATTCATGGTGGTACTTTAAAATTAGGTTCTAACTTAAATCAAAACGGACAAATAGAAGTATATGATGAAGCAAATTCATTAATAGCAACTCTTAATAAAAATGGATTAAAAATGTATGGTGCTGATGGATCATATATTTTGATGAATAACGATATAGGCTTTGCAGGTTATGATAAAAATAATAATAAAATTTATTGGGTAGATAAAGACGAGTTTCATATGAAAAAAAGTGTTATTGAAGAAGAAATAACACTATGTAATAAATTAAGATTTATTCCAATTACAATAACACAAAATGGAAATGTAATTAACGATGGTATTGGTCTTGTAAATGTAGGAGGTGGTAGTTAATGCCGATTACTGCAACAAAAAGCAAAGATTTATATTCTCAAAATGGATATAAATATATTTTAAATGCTTATTTTATTGAGAATTCAGTTAATCAAGCAAACAACACTTCAAATATAACTTGTAGAGCCAAATTAACGTCAACTGGTGCTTCTTGGAGTTCTAGTCAAAATTCAAATTTAACGATTTATTGGCACGATAACAAAGAAGGATATGATAGGCAAGTTGCAACGTTAAATTTTTCAAGCTGTGGTGCAGGTATAACAAAAACAGCAGAAGGAACAATTACAGTAACACATAATGACGATGGAAAATTAAGTGGATATGCGTATGCTTGGTTTAGCAAAGGTGGAAATAGTGAATATACGCCTATTAGTGGAGGCGTACAAACTGATTTAACAGCTTTAACACCAATTCCTAGAGGTAGCCAACCATCAATTAATTCATGGCCTGATAATAGCCCAAATTTCAATATAGGCGATACTATAACTATTCACATGAATAGGAAATCAAGTGCATTTACTCATAGCGTTTATTTTAATTATGGTAGTACATCAGTACAAGTTGCAACAGGAGTTACAAATAATTGTACTTTTAACACTTCAACAATTGCTAATCAACTATATCAATTAATACCAAATGCAAAATATTATAGTGGGACTATATCAGTTACAACTTACGATGGAAGCACAGAAGTAGGAACAAACACTTGTAATTATAATGCTTATGTTACAAATTCAAATCCAGTAATAGGAACATCAAGTTATAAAGATAATAATTCTTCTATTGTAGCAATTACAAATAATAATCAAGAAATAGTAAGAAATAAATCAACATTAGTATTTAGCGTTCAAAACTTACAGGCTCAAAACTATGCTACCTTATCAAGTTGTATTGTTACGTTTAATAATGTTACAAAAACTTTTACTGGAATAAGTGGAACAACAGTATCAAGCCAAGATGTAACTTATGGAACAGTTAATTTAGCAAGTGACGAACAAGCAACAATAACGTTAATTGATAGTAGAGGATTTACAACTACTAAAACTATAAATGTTACTATACTAGATTATCAAAACCAGTATTCATCTATAACTTGTCAAAGACAAAGTAATTACTATACTGCAACCGATTTAAAGGTTGATTGTACTTATTCAAGCTTAAATAATAAAAACCAAATAACTATTCAATATCAAACTAAAAAAACAACAGACGCTAATTATGGAGCTTTAACAACTATAAACAACAATACTAGCTATACTATCCAATTAGACAATAACTATCAATGGAATGTAAGAGTTGTAACAACTGATAGTTTAGGAACAGTAGTTAGTTATGTTTTATTTGTAGATAGAGGAATACCTTTAATATTTTTTGATAGACTTTTGAATTCAGTAGGAATAAACGGTTTCCCAACAAGTGAAGAAAGTCTTGAAGTTGATGGAGTAAATATTTTAAAAAAAATACTTGGAACTGAATTGTATAATAATTCAACAGGATCTAAAGACGCTATAACACTTTCCGAAAGTACAGCCAATTTTACTTATATTGAAATATTTTATAGAAACAATGATAATTATTATAATTCAACTAAAATATATCAGCCAAACGGTAAAATTGCTTATTTAGACGCTGATTATCCTTACACACAAGGCGAAGGCTATTCTTACGCAAAAAAGACTTCGGTACAAATTCAGGGAACAAGTATAACGCCTATTAATTATACAGAAATGACAATAATGCCAAATGGAGCAACTATACAAAATAAAAACAATATTTATATTACTAGAGTTGTAGGATATTAAAAAGGAGGGAAAATGCAAAACGGAATAATTACTGTATTAACAGTATTAATACCTTCTCTTACTACAATTATTACAAATATAGAAACTAAAAGGGAAAATAGAATGCACAATGCAAAACAAAGTATTTTTCAATTAATTCTAGAAGATCATGTAAGAGTATCAGAAGGTAAACTACCTGAAAATTATCAGGAAGTATGCAAAGAGTATGATATATATACAAAAAACGATGGAAATTCATATGTAAAAACCAAAGTAGAAGATTACAATAAATGGTATGAAAAGATTAAAAAGGTGGGAAAATAATCCCACCTCATTTTTTGTATATAAAATATTATTTTGTAGATAATATAATTGTGTACACGCACTCTTTTTTCTCTCTTTATAAATAGACTAGGAACGCCACCTAGTCTTTTTTTTATTTTTAAAATAGTGCCTAATTAAGCGTAACCTACTGGTGATGATAAGTTAAGCACTAAAATTTAATATCAAAAACATACCTACCATCAATGATATGAATTTCCTTAATTAAATTTCTCCAAAATATTTGTTTTTTTTCTCTATTTAAATTGATATATATTGATTTCCAATCGCTATTTAATATAGTTTCAAATTTTTTTAAATCAATTTCTTCTACAACAACGCTTTCAAGTTTTTTTAATTCAAGCTCTAATTCATCATACTCTCTATCATAATCTTTTAATGAAATACGATTTTTCTTGAATAGATAATTTAAGTTTTCTAATTCTTTTTTTATTGAATTGATTTCTTTTGAAAAATCCTTTACACCAACTTTATTTATTTGTTTTGAATTTATAATATGATTTTCTAAATGGTTTTCAATAGTATTTAATAACACCTTTTCTGTTTTCCGTTCTGCTAAAAGAATATCAAAAGAACACCTATTAAAAACAGCCGAGTTACATCTATATCTATGATTATCTTTTGGGGCAGGACTGGCTACTAATTTCCTACCACAAACAGGACATATAATTAATCCAGTAAAAAAATAATGCCTTCTATTTTTATTAACTCTAATATTAGATTTTATTAATTCCTGATTTCTTTCAAATGTCTTTTTATCAATATATGCAGGACAATAGTTTTCATTTCCTTTATATGATCCAGTATAATAAGGATTTCTTAAAGTTCTGCTATATGTAGAATAATGTTTATCTAAGTTATATTTTTCATTTATATAAAACATTGTTTTTCTTACAGAATGATGTTTACCAAAATAATTAAAAATTTCATTTAATATTTCTTTGTTTTCATCAAAAACAACACACTTTTTACCATTAACAATATCAACTTTATAGCCAAAAGGTTGAGCTCCAGTAATCGCTTGGCCTTCTTTTATTTTGTATTCAAAGACCGACTTAATACGTTCTGATGTTTTCTTTAATTCACGTTCAGCAAGTGATAACTTCAAATTAAGGGTAAACATACCATCAGCACTAGTAGTATCAATATCACTTTCTTCAAGTGTTATTAAAGATATATTATTCATGATAAATATTTCAACCATTTTCCTTGCTTGTAAAACATCCCTCGACAATCTATCTAACCTAGTTAATATAATAGCGTCAATATCATCTAGATTTTTTAATAGTTCCTGTAAGGAAGGCCTATTAATATTAGAAGCAGAAAAGCCTTCATCAATATAAATATTAGTCAAAATATAATTTTTTTCTTTGCAATAATTCTTTATTTTATCTTCTTGGGCAGAAATAGAAAAGCCATAATTTTTTTGCTCATCTGTTGAAACTCGACAATAACCACATACTTTTAGAACTTTTTTCACTATAATCATTCCTTTTAATGTATATTTAGTAATAAAAAACCATAATATCATTATGGGAGGTGATATTATGGACATTCACAAATTTTACAATTTATTAATTTCTTTATATGAAGAACAAGAAAAAATAAAAATTGACTATGAAATTATTTTTTTAAACAAAGATGTTTCAAATGGCTAACTTTTCTTGCTATTAATGTAAATTTCTAAAATAGTTCTATGTAGTTTGTCTTTTTCTTCATCAGGTATATCACTATTAAAAATTGCTTCAATTCTGCTAACCAGATCAATACCTTCATTATAAGTTAATGTTTCAATGCCAAAGTATGAAATATCAATTTCATAAATTTCACAAAATCTTTTTAGCGTTGATAGTGTTAAAGAACGTTTGCCAGCTTCTAAGTTTGAAATAGCAGGTCTAGACAATCCAACTTTTTTTGCAACTTCTGTTTGTTTCCAACCTCGTGAAACTCTTAAATCTCTTAATTGTTTACCTATACTTTTGTTATTTATCATTGTTTTAACCTCCTACAATATTATTGTAACATAATAATATAAGTTTCAACAAGAAATTATTTTTTTCAAATATTATTGTAAAACAATAATATGTTATTGACAAATTTTACCAATTTATGATATAATGATAACAGAAAGGAGAAAAAAATGAAAAGATATAATCTAAAAATGTTTAGAATTATGCAAGATTTAACACAACAAGATATAGCACAAAAACTGGGAATTTCAAAAAGCCACTATGTAAGTATCGAACAAGGCACACAAGATCCATCGTTTAAACTGTTAGAACAATTCGCAGAAGTTTTTACAATAAATGATATTTGGGAACTTATGAAGAAAGGGAAATAACAATGGATAAATACAAAGAGGCAATAGAAAAACTAGAGGAAATAATATTAAACTTAAATAATGAAACATTAGAAAAATTAAAAAAACAAGTTGAAGAATTAGAATAAATTTTTTTAGTACATAATGTTTCAAAAAGAAATTGAAAACGATTAAAAAGTAAGGAGATTAAAATGGAAGAAAAATTAAATGAAGAAAAGATGAGTTCAAAAGTAAAGAAAAACCAAACAGCAAAAGTTGGAGAAAAATATTCTTATAAATATGTTGATATAGCACAAATACATGATTATTTAGAAAACAACGGAATTTATTATTATCAATATATAGATAGAATTAATGACGATGATTACATTATGACAGTACCTATAATAAATGGCGAAGTTCAAGAAGCAAGACGTGGTTGTAGAGTTGTTGACGCTACATTGTATGGAGTAGATAACCCAGCTCAACAACAGGGAAGTGCTTTAACATATGCTAGACGTTACAGTTTATTAATGGCGTTTGGACTAGCAACCGAAGATGATGACGCACAAAGTTTATCAAAACCAAAAGAAGAACAAAAGGCAAGTCCTAAACAAGTAGAATTGTTAAATAAATATTATAAAGGTGAGAACCTTACAAAATTATTAGAAGCAAATGATATTGAAAAATTAGAAGATTTAAGTATTGGAAAAGCTAGTGAAATTATAAGCGTTATAATGAAGAAAGGAAAAAAGTAATATGGATTTATTAGAGTTTAAATATAAAAAATTAGTTAGTTATTTAAAAAAACTGCTTAAAGAAACAAATGGTTGTTTTATAGAAGCAAGTAAAATTGAATTGATATTAAATTTTTTAGAAGATGAGGAGGAAAAGAAAGATGAACTTAATTAGAGTTGAAAATGAAATAGCAATATTAAATGAAGATGTATCAAAAAAGATAGCAGATTTTGAAAAAAAACTAAAAGAAATCAAAGAGCAGGAAGATATTATTAAACAAGAAATATTAGGAGAAATGGAAGCAAAAGGGATTATTAAAGTTGAAACTGATGATTTATTAATTAGTTATATTGCTTCAAGTGATAGAGAAACTTTTGATAGTAAAACATTTAAAGCAGAACACCAAGATCAATACGATGAGTATGTAAAAATGACACCTGTTAAATCTAGTATCAGAATTAAGGTGAAATAATATGGAATTATGGATACGTTCGCAAAATAAAGGAACTTTAATGAAAGTTGAAATATTAGGCCAAACGGATGGAATTATAAAAGCATTTTTTCCTAATGGCAATGTAGGATTAGGAAATTACGAAACAGTAGAAAGAGCATTAGAAGTATTAGATGAAATACAAAATAAATTAATTGATTTTAAAGTTGAATTTAACGATAGTGGAGTAACTTATAAAGACGTTTCAGTTTTAGTTTATGAAATGCCTGAGGTTTAATTATGGATACATACGAAATAAAAGGACATACCATAGAATACATTGATGATATTCATTGTTATTTATGTGATGGGATAATATTACCTAGTGTTACTACAATATTAAAAATTAAGTTTGGAAACAAATACAAAGGAATTGATGAAGCAGTTTTAAAAAGAGCTTCTGAAAAAGGAACAGAAGTACATAATGCTATTGAAAACTATTGTAAAAAAAGTATAGAAAGCGACTTGAAAGAACTTAAAAATTTTAAATTTCTTAAAAAACAATATAAATTTAATGTTTTAGACAATGAAGTTCCTATTTTAATATTTAAAGATGATGAACCAGTAGCAGTTGGAAGATTAGATTTAGTTTTGAAAGATGGAGAAGAAGTTGGATTAGGAGATATAAAAAGAACATCTGTTTTAGATAAGGAATATTTAGCATACCAATTAAATCTATATAGAATTGGTTATATGCAAAGCTATGGCATTGATATTAAATTTTTAAAAGGATTACATCTAAGAGAAGATATAAGAAAATATGTTAATATACCAATAAATGAAAAAATGGCATTAGAATTATTAGATAAATATTTAGGAGGATTAGATAATGAATAAGATATTTTTAATAGGAAGAATATCAACGCAAATTGAATTAAGATATACTCAAAGCAATATGGAAGTAGTTACTTTTAATTTAGCAGTAAATAGAGATAAAGAAAATACAGACTTTATAAAAATAAATGCTTTTAGACAAACAGCAAAATTAATAAATGATTATTGCAAAAAAGGAGATAGAATAGCGATAGAAGGAAGTTTAAGAGTATCTAACTATGAAGATAAAAATGGTAATAGGAAATATGATTATAATGTATTAGCAAATAAAATAGAATTTTTAGAAGCAAAAAAAGAAACAAAAAAACAAGTGCAATTTGAAAATAAAACGGACGATGACGATTTACCTTTTTAGGAGGTGAAAAAAATGATAGATAGTTATTTAACTTATTTATCAGACGCTAAGATTAAAGAAATTGCAGAAGACAGTAAACATATTACTATAAAAATTGAATTAAAATTTAAAGATGGGAACTCATTTATACATGATTGTTACATTGAAAAAGATATGATCCACGTTGGAAACATAAACGCAATGGTATTATAAATTTAAGGGGGAATTTGTATGGTAATTGTAAGCTGGCAAAAAGATATTGCTTTAAACATGGAAAACTCAAAAACAATCGAAATAAGCGAAAGAAAGATTTATGATGATACGCATTATATAATCTATTCAGTAATAGCAACTATGAACGATGATACAAAAGTTATTTTAGGAAATTTTAAAGAAAGAGAAAGAGCCAAAGAAATTTTAAAAAATATAATATCATTACATAGTACATTTGAGGTATATAAATACGCTAATTATGAAGCACAAAATCAAATAGCAATTCAATTATATAATCAAGGAATATCGTTTGACGTTTACGAAATACCATTAGTTTAAGAAGGAAATAATATGATATTAAAAGGTAAAATAGTTGGTTTAGATTTAGACTATATAAACCATAAACCAAAATTAACAATAGAATTAAGTAATCAATATGACTTATTATCTGAGGAATTTATCAAATTAAAAGAACTTGAAGAAATAGACATAGGATTAAACGAACATAAACATAAAAGAAGTTTAAACGCTAACGCTTACGCTTGGTCTTTAATAGGTAAGATTGCAGATGTAATAAGAATTGGAAAAGATGAAGCATATTTACATATGTTAAAAAGATACGGTCAGAGTGAGTTAGTAAGTATATTATCAAGTATAGATGTAACAGGATATTTCAAGTATTATGAGGTAGCAGGAAAAAGCATATTAAACAACAAAGAATTTACACACTATAAAATATTTAAAGGATCAAGTGAATATAACACAAAAGAGATGGCTATTTTGATTGATGGAATTGTATCAGAAGCCAAAGAATTAGGCATTGAAACATTACCACCATATCAAATAGAGGAAATGAAAAACTTATGGCGTTAAAGGTTTCAAATAGTTAATAAAAGAGGTTGAAATTATGAAAAGTATAATTACAAATGATTTAGAGCGTTGCTTTGTATGTGGTGCAGTAAACAATCTGCACCTCCACCATACATTGTTTGGAAGCAATAGAAAAAAAGCTGATGAAGATGGTCTAGTAGTTCCATTATGTATTTATCATCATACAGGCTCAAATGAAGCAGTACATTGCAAAAATGGTAAAAAACTAGACAATTATTTAAAACGAACATCAGAGGTGGCTTGGTTGGTTTATTATAACAAAACAATAAAAGAATTTATTGAAAGGTATGGGAGGAATTACTTATGAATAAATTATATAAAATTGAAGATACAGTAAAGAATGTATTAACAGAAATACCATCAACAAGAGATGATGATTTTAAATTAATAGCAGAAGTTTATTATGAATTAGGATTTGATATTAACACAACTTCATTTGGACTAATGATGTTAGGACATAAAGAATTTGGATTACCACCTTTTGAGAGCATTACAAGAGCAAGAAGAAAATTACAAGCAACATATGAAGAACTAAGATCTAGTAAAGAAGTAGCAGAAGCAAGATTAAATAAAACAAGTGATTATATAGATTACGCCATCGATGGATATAGCTCTAATTTTATGAAATTTGTTGATAGTTGTGAGTAAATATCATAGTAAAAAAGTTATAATTGACGGACATAAATTTGATAGCAAAAAGGAAGCACAATATTATTTATATCTAAAAAGTGAATTAAAAAAAGGGGCAATTTATAATTTAGAGTTACAAAAAGAATTCATTTTGCAAGAAAGTTTTAAACTTAATAACAAAACACGCCGTAAAATCACATATAAAGCCGATTTTACATACAAAACAACTAAAGACGATAAATTACACGTTATAGATGTTAAAGGCTTTAAAACGGAAATTTATAGGCTAAAAAAGAAGTTGTTTGAAAAAAGGTACGGAATAGAGGTAGAAGAAATTTAGGAAGTTCCAAATAGAAAACTTTTTAAAAAATATATTACAATATTCGACAAAGTGTGATATAATTATTATAGGTCAAGACAAAAGGAAGATTATATAGAGTGTATTAGTAGGGGCGTCTTGACCTTAATCCCTCAGTACATTCTATATAGTCTTCTTTTTGCATACCAATAAGGAGGTAGCTATGAAAAAAAGTAAAGTAAAAAATGAAAACTACATAATTATACAAGGCTGGATGATTAACGAACTTAAATTAAAAGGTAATGAATTACTTGTGTATTCAATTATTTATGGTTTTAGTCAAGATGGAGAACAAAGTTTTAGTGGTTCATTACAATATTTAGCTGATTGGACTAACTCAACAAAACAAGGAGTTACTAAAAATTTAAAATCATTAGTAGATAAAGGATATATAGTAAAAAATGAAAAATACGTTAATGGCGTAAAATTTTGTGAATACTATACAACTGAGTTGGATAAGGTATTAAACAAAGTTGAAGGGGGTATTAAACAAAGTTTAATGGGGTATACAACAAAGTTTAATAGGGGTATTAAACAAAGTTTAACTAATAATATAAGTAATAATATAGAAAAAAATATAGAAAAAAATATAGATAATATTAATGAAGGATATTATGACTGGATTAATGAAGTACTTAAAAATGATTGGTTTAGTGATGACCAAGTTAATTAATTATGAAATAAATGGTTTCAAAAAGAAATTAAAGAGAAATTGGAGTTATAAAAATGCAACTAGACTTATTTAAACTAGAAGATAAAAAAGAATTTAAAATAATTGATGAAAAACATAGATTATATATTGAAGCATTATTTGAAGATTATATATTAGGATTTTACACTGATAAAAATATTAATGAGAATGAACTTATTAATAAAATAAAAAAGATATTTAAAATACCACATAACAATATTAAATTACATTATTAAGACTAGAAATCTAGTCTTTTTTTGTTTCATTTAGAAAATATTTTGTGAAAAAATTTACAAAGTCTATTGACAACATTGGTAATATATGGTAATATGAATTTATAAAAGGAGGTAAAAAAATGCAAAAAATTCAACAGCAACGTTACAAAACTATGAGTGGAGAGATAAAGGTTAATTGTTACAAGATAACACTTTCAAAAGAGGTTGTAAGACAAGCAGGATTTAACGAGGAAACTAAATTAAAAGTAAGAGCAGAAAACGGAAAAATAATTATAGAAAATGGAGAAAAGAATGAAAAAAGATGAAGAAATATTTGATTTGTTATATGCATTTCCTAAGTATAGAAGGTTAAAAAATAGACTAAAAGAAGTTAATAGAGATAACAGAAATAAAGATAAAGCATTAAGGAGAGAATGGGAAGAAAAAGCAGTATTACAGGAACAAATAAAACAGAAAAACAGAATTATATTTAGACTAAGAAAAGAATTAAAAAGGAAAGAGGGTAGTGGAAATAGATAATACATTTAGAAATGATACTAAAAAATTTAAATCAATTACAGATGGCACTAAATATTGTAAATGTGGTCATGCAATAGTATTTGCAAAATACACTAAAAGAGTTATATGCAATTGGTGTGGACATTGGGTTTATAACAATAAAGAAGATGAATTTAAAGATAGACTATTACAAAAGAAAAAGAGGTTAGAAAATGAAAATTAATAGGTTAGGTGATAAATTAACAAATTTGGAAAAAAGCCAAATGCTAAAAATAGACGAATTGCAGGAAAAGATAAAATTATTAGAATTTGATAAAAACAAAGATACAACTACTATTAGAGAATTAAAAGATATATTACACAATAAGAAAAATAGTATCAATGAAGTTATTAAGGAAATAAATCAGATCCAAAGAAATGGTGATTATTCAAGATTAAGTTATATAAAAAACTTTTTAGGAATTATAGCAAGGCAAGGTGTAGATGATGAATAAAAAATGTTTAATTATATATTGTGTTTTTATGGCGATATTTGGAGGAGTAATTGGTGCAGAATTAGGTAAAAGAGACCATAAAATAGAACAAATACAAAAAGAAAACAATGAATTAAAACAAGAAATAACCGATTATAAATGGCAGATAGAACAAGTGCCATATATTATAGAAAGTTGGTGTAATGGTGAATAAGACTAAACATGAGTTATATGAAGAAAATAAGAAGTTAAAAGCACAGAAGAAAACATATAGTGAGTTTTGGGAAACTGATGCAATAGAAGAATGTAATAAGCAAATGAAATTTACAAAGAAATCACTTTATATAATAAGTGTAATATTACTTATTATTAGTGCTTTTCTATTAGGATTAGGGTGGTAATAATGAAAAATAAAGAGATAGAAGAATTATTAAATAAATTAAAAAATACTGCTGATACAAGTTTTTTTGCTGTATGTGGTAGTGAAGAAGAATTAGATAAAATGCCAAGAGGTGTATGCAAATTTTTATCATTAAATGATAAACAAGCAAAATTATTATTATCATACATAGAACAATTAGAAAAAGAAAATGAAAAGGCAAATAAATATATAGATTTTTATAAAGATTTAACTGAAAAACAAAATAAATCATTAGAAGAATTTAAACAAGAAAATAAACAACTAGAAAATAATAGAGATAAAGCGTTGAAGAAATTAAATAAATACAGAAACAGAAAAGACCATTATGGGTTATGGTGTATGGACTATGGCGACAATGCAGATATTATTCATATATTAAAAGGTGATAATAAATGAAACTAACGAAAGAAATGTTAATTGATTGGATAGATAGGCCACCATCAAATAGTGATTTAGATTTAATAAATTATATTATTGATTTACAAAATAATAGAGATAAAGCAACTGAATATGTAGAAAAACATACTGATAAATTAAAAAATATTATCGTACCAAAGATAGATTTTGATTATAAAGAACTTTTAAATAAATTAAAAGGTGATAGTGATGACTAAAATATATGGATATGATACTAATATTTATGAGACAAGTATTGGAAATTTAAAAAACATGAATGAAGAAGATAAAATATACCCATCAATGGTAATAAGAAGTCAAGCAGAAGCTATTGAGTTATTAGAAAAAGAAAATAAAAAATTACAAGAAGAAAAAGACCACTACAAACATTTATATAGTGAAGTAAAGAAACAAAAAGATGATGTTGTTGAGTATATAAAAAGTTATAATTTACCAAAAGATTTAGGACATTTTGGAGAAGCACCAATAAGTATAAGAGAATTAAGAGAAATATTAAGAATGTTAGGTGAAATAGATGATTGAAATTTATAAAGATTTAATTGGATATGGTAACAAATATGAAGTATCTAATTTAGGAAATGTAAGATTAAAGGAAAATAAGAGAATATTAAAACAACATAAATGTAGAGGTTATATGTATGTTGGTTTGTATTATGAAGGAAAAACAAAAAGCAAAAGAGTGCATAGATTAGTTGCAAAAACATTTTTAGATAACTATACAGATAAATGCGTTGTAATGCATTTAGATAATAATCCTTCAAATAATAATGTTAATAATTTAAAATGTGGAACTCAAAAAGAAAATATACAACAATGTTTAAGAGAAGGAAGGCTTTATGTTAAAACAAAAAAAATAAAACAATTTGATAGAAATATGAATTTTATAAAAGAATGGAAAACACAACAAGACATAAAAAAAGAATTAGGATATAAAGTTAATTTTATAAGTATGTGTTGTCATAAGGTTAAAAAAACTGCTTATGGTTATATTTGGAGGTTAAGTGAAAATGAATGATAAAGTATCAATATTACAATTAAGTTATGGTAATTATGTATCAGCAGATGATTATTTCAAATTACAATCCAATTGGAATAGTTTAAGAGAGTGGTTAAAAGAAGATTTAAAACAAGTATATAGAGATTGTGGGTATAGAAATAACATTATGAAGGAAGTATTAGATAAAATGAACAAATTAGAAGGGAAGGATAAAAATTAAAGTTTTAGAATTATTTGCTGGAACGAGATCAATTAGTAAAGCCTTTGAAAAAAAAGGACATAAAACCTATTCTATTGAATGGAATAAAGATTTTGAAAACATAGATTTATATGAAGATATAAACAATGTATCAGCAAAAGAAATTATTAAATTATGTGGTGGTGTTCCTGACGTAATTTGGGCTAGTCCAGACTGCACAACATATTCAATAGCAGGTATTTCACATCACAGAAAGAAAAATCTTGAAACTGGTGTTTTAGAGCCTATAAGTGATTATGCAAAATTTTGTGATAATACAAACAAACATGTACTTGATTTAATAGAAAAATTAAAGCCTAAATATTATTTTATTGAAAATCCAAGGGGCGGATTAAGAAAAATGGATTTTATGAAAGATTTGCCAAGATATACAATTACATATTGCCAATATGGAGACAATAGAATGAAACCAACTGACATTTGGACTAATCATTCTAATCCTAAATTTAAACCAATGTGTAAAAATGGTGATAAATGCCATACACCAGCACCTAGAGGAAGTAGAACTGGGACGCAAGGATTAAAAAATGCTACTGAAAGAGCAGTAATACCTGATAAATTATGCGAACATATTGTAAATATATGTGAAATGAACGAATTAGAAGGGAAGGATAAAGAATGAATGAAAGTTTAAAAAAAGATATTAAAGATTTAAGTAGAGAGGAATTAGAAAGAATATTAATTGAAGAAGTAGAACAATGTGATAAATTTTATGATAAATTTTGTAAAGTACAAACAAGATTAGACAATGCAATAGAATATGTTAAAACTAATACTTATGAATATAGACATGATATGAATTTAAAAGATAAAGCATTGAAAAAACATATTACAACATTTATTGATGAATTATTAGTTGAATTAGAAGGAGGAGAAGATGAAAACAATTAAAATTATAGATTTATTAAATAAAATAGCAAATGATGAAGAAGTACCAAAGAAGATAAAATGGGGCTGTCATATTTATACTTGGACAGCAGGTGAATATATAGCATTAGACGAACTTGACAAACCTTTGTTTAGTGTGCAAGCAGGATATTTAAAATTTGTTTTAAATAATAAAGTAGAAATAAGAGGGGGGGGTGGTGGGGTG
>Ga0247609_10001144_pt1 | contig 32870 bp, 22 predicted proteins | sample 172DNAGHGlowgp2_FD_193487 | JGI IMG/M metagenome (GOLD analysis project Ga0247609, IMG submission 193487) | Sheep rumen microbial communities from Palmerston North, Manawatu-Wanganui, New Zealand - 1728 DNA GHGlow gp2 | ecosystem: Host-associated > Mammals > Digestive system > Stomach > Rumen ... | reverse complement strand
ATTGCCGATACGGTCAACAGCGGCGGCAACAACATCGCGATTAACGTCGGCGCAGACAACGACCTGATTAATCTCACCGACGGCACGGGCGCGACCCTCACCCTCGGCGACGGCAACGACACAATCAGCGTCGGCAAGGGCATCACAGAATTCACCGTTACAGACTTCACTGCGGGCGACGTGATTACCTATGACGGCACGGCGTTTACTGCAACAAGCCTCAGCGGCGGCAACGGCGAACCCATTAAGCTCGGCACCTTGACTATCACGGGCATAAGCTCCATTGTTCAAGATACGGTCGGATGGGCAGCAGGCGAAAGCCTCATCTATCAGAGCTGGAAGACTTCGGGCGCAGAGCTCAACAATGCCACTAAGACAATCACTTGGTTGAATGAAACAAGCACTCCGACGGAACTCTTCTCGATAACGGGCTTGACATCTAAGGACGACATTACCGTTAACGACAAGTCGGTAATCTTCTCCAAGGCGGCTTTGTCAGGCGTTGTAACCGACAGCAATAAGGTCACAATCACCGTCAAAGATAACACCTATTCGTTCGGTCTTTCCTCTGACGCCGATGTCAAGTTTGGCACGCACAGCGCAGACTGGAGCTTGAAAGCGGGCACGGGCGGCGTCTCGAATGCTGTTTACAGGTCGGCAGGCAACGACGCAGGCTACAAGATAGACGACACAGCCGACGGTAAGGTTATCTCTTACGTTGCGGGTTCGTCCGCTCCTGCCACTTGGGTCGAACTCAGCGGCATTGCCACAATCGGCGGGCTTTCACTGTCCGGCAATACGGTCAGCATAAACGCAGATGCTTTCGGTAGCGGAACAAACGTTTCTGTCGTAAGCAACAGCAAGAATTACAACTTCAAACTGGTTGGCAATCTCGACGGCAAGAGCTTCTACGGCACAAGCAGTGCAGACACCGTTGAAATCAATAACGATGCTTCGGGCTTGACGATTTACGGTCAAGGCGGCAACGACTCGATAACCAACAGCGGCAACAAAGTCACAATCAGCGGTCAGGGCGGCAACGACCAAATCGCCAACCTTGCAGGCGCGACGGTTTCAATCCACGGCGGCGAACAAGACGACCACATCGCCATAAGCGGCGGTTCGTACATCACGATAAGCGGCGGCGGCGGCTCCAACACCATTAACCTCACCGGCGGCACGAATCTCTTCATCGACTTGAGCGAAGGCACCGACACAATCAGCGTTGCAAAGGGTGTCACGGCGTTCAGCGTCAGCGGCTTCGAGGCAGGCAATGACGCGATCAAGCTCGCCACTAATGGCTTCACTGGCAAACTCAGCCTCAGCGATAACAAAGAGCTTGTAGTCGACGGCAATTTGACAATCGCGGGCATAAGTGCCATTGCCTCGATTGCCAACACTTGGACTGAAGCAACCGATAAGCTCAGCTACATGAGCAACACGCTTGCAGGCGCGAAATTCGACAGCGACAGCAGCAAATATCAAATCACCTACGATACATTCAGCGGATCCTCCGCAATCTTCACGATTGACGGCATAGGCACATCTGCGGGCGTCACGCTTAACGATAAGGTTATCACGCTGGGTGCGTCGGCATTTGCAAACATGGTAGCAGGCGCGACAAGCATTTCGCTGAACAACGTCGCAAATGAAGATTACAAACTGGCGATTACCGGCGTCTCCACTTCGGCACAGCCCATTGGCAGTGCTTGGACGCTCGAAGGCACGCAGGCTTCCTACGTGACAGGCGCGTCGACGGCATATTACGCCTTGGCAACGGACAGCTTGAGCGTTACCTACAAGGCGGCAACTGCCGGCACGAGCATGGCTGTCCTCAGCGGCGTAGCGAATAAAGACGGCTTGAGCCTCAAAGACAGCGTAGTCGGTTTGACGACGACAGCTTTCGGCACGAACGGTAATGTTGCAATCGTCAGCAATTCGGGCGCATACAAGTTCGACATTGCGGCGGGCACGTATACCGGCAGCTTCACGGGCAGCACGGGCAACGACACAATCACCAACAACGGCTCGGCGATCTCGATAAGCGGCGGCGCAGGCAATGATTCGATTAACCTCGCGGGCGGCTCAAGCATCACGGTCGACGTAAGCGCGGGCAACGATACAATCAGCGTGGGCACGGGAATTACGGCGTTCAATGTCAACGGCTTCGGCGACGGCGACGTCATCAGCTTCATCGCAAGCAACAACTTGACGCTGAACTCCGATCTCAATTCGCTGGTAGCGGGCAACGTGTCAATCGGCGGTGTTGAAATCGCAGTCGGCGGACAGTCGTGGCATGTGAATTCTGCAAGCAAGATAGTCACGTACGACAACTTGCTGAAGGCGAACGTTGCGTGGAGCGGCAACAATCTTGTGTACGACAGCATAGGCACGACGTTCGACGCAGGCACGACCGCCAACACGAATGTGTTCACGATAACGGGTATCAGCTCGACGGCAGGCGTGTCGCTGAATACGAACAACAAGGCAATAACGCTGGGAGCTTCTGCACTGACGGGCATGAGCGGCGTTGTATCGCTGACAGGCGGAAACGATTACACGCTAGTTTTGGGCAACGACGTGGCAACGGCACCGTCAGTAACAAGCGCATGGAGTACCGTGACATCCGAAAACATAAGCTACACCGAAAGCGGCAAGAGCGCGTACTATTCGTTGACGAGCAGCAAGAGCGTAGCGTATGTACCGGAAGATAGTACAAGCGGCGGAGAAGTGGTACTGAGCGGCGCAACAGGCCAGCCGACAGTCGAAAACAAAGTAGTGGGCTTGACGTCGGCGAACTTCACGAGCACAGCGGTAAGCGTGGTAAGCAACGACGGCAAGTATCAATTCTCGTTGGGCAGCGACGTGAGCTTGAAGACGTTCACGGGCGGAACAACAGACGATACGATAATCAGCAACGCGGCGACGGTGACGTTGAGCGGCGGCGCAGGCAACGATTCGATAAGCCTTGGCAGCGGAGCAGAAACGATAGTCCAGAGCGCGGACAACGACACGCTGGAAGGCTACGACGCAACGAAAGACGTAATCGAATTCGCGAGCACGCCTACGGTAACTTACGGTGCCGACGGCGTTACGATGAAAGACAGCACGGGCACGTTGTTGGTCAAGAAAGCAAACAGCAGCGACGACAGCGTGAAAGTGGTCTGGCAAGAATCCGGAACGAAGCATGAAGTGGATTACTTCGCGAACGCGAAAGGCGAAAGCGGAGTGCTGACGCTTACGTCGGTAGCAAGCGGCGAGAATGATCTGAAGGCGACGGACTACGGCTACACAACGATAAGCGTTGGTTACAAGGGCACGAAAATAAAGCTTACGGGCTTTAGTGAAATCCAAAACTTCAGCGCGAACAACCACACAATCGAAGGCGCACCGAAGGATGCAGTGGCAGACGGTAGCGATTTGGTAGTGACGCTGAGCGACAACAGCACGGTTAAAGTCGTGGGAGCGGCGAGCAACACAGTGAAATTGTCGAGCGGCACGACGAATTACACGGCGGCAGTCGGCGTAATCACGAACGTAACGGCAAGCACGGTGACGCTGACGGGCAACTACAAGGACAGCGTATATTCGGCGGCAACAAGCATAACGGCAGTAGACGCGAGTGCGGTCGAGAGCGGAATCAGCCTGAACGGCAGCGCGGCAAGCACAATCACATTGCAGGGCGGCGCAGGCAACGACACGCTCTTGGGCAGCGGTTCGCTCAACGGCGGCGCAGGCGACGATTATGTAAGCCTGACGGGTGCGGCGACGGTGAACATGACGGAAGGCGCGGACACGGTCGATGTCGGAGATGCGACGCAAGTTACGGTCGAAGGGTTCAGTGCGGACGACGTAATCAAGCTGAAAGAGTCGGTAAGCACGTTGACATCGGCAGACGGTAACTTGGTAGCGGGCAAAGTGACGATAAGCGGATTGTCGACAGGCAAGCCGGAAACGTCGTGGAGCATAAGCGGCACGGCAGCGGCGTGGATAGAAACGAACACGGGCGCACCGGGCTTGTCGAATGACAAGAAAGAAATCAGCTACAAAGACGCGACGAGTGCCACGTTGTTCACGGTCGAAGGAATCAATACAATAAGCAACGACGCGGTGAGCGGCACGACGGTCAAGATAGGCGCGACGAATCTCGCGGGCATGAGCGTGACGTTGACGAACTTGGGCAGCACACAATATGCGTTGGCACTGGACAGCGCGGTCGGCGGCGCAAGTGCATTGGCAGCGGGCTTCGGCTCAGTGAGCGGCAATTCTGCGGCATACTTGGGCGCAGGCAACACGACAGGCTACGAGCAGGCAAGCGCGACGCAAATCGCGTACACGGCGGAGAAAGCGCAAGAAACGCTGTTCACGTTGACGGGCATCTCGAACGTAACGGGCATAGCACCTTCGGCGGGCGTAGTGACGGTATCGCAATCGAACGTGGCAAGCGGCGCAAGCATCGTGGCAATAACGGGCGAAGGTTACTCGTTGACGGCGAGCGACTTCGACACGGTCGGAACGGTGAGCACGGCGACGGACTTCTCGACAGTCGACACGGCGGCCAAGAGCGCAACCTACGTCGAAACGAAGACGACGAGCGAACACTGGACGCAACAAGACGCGCAGACCTACGCAATAGCGGCGGCGTCGACGACGACAGACACGCTGTTTACAATCGAAGGCATAGCGACGATAGCGAACGGCGCGGTGAGCGGCACGACGGTGACGTTGACGCAAGAAAATCTCGCGGGCGTTGGCGTGACGTTGACGAACGCGGCAGGAGCAAGCTACGCGTTGGCGTTGAGCGGCGTGAACACGACGGCGACGGATCTTAGCGCATGGCAGTATGCCGGCACGAAGGCGACATACATGGCAGGCGCGACGAGCGCGTACTATTCGCAAGAAGGCACGACGGAAATCGCTTACCACGGGGCGTCGGCAGGCACGACGGCAGTTGAACTCAGCGGCATAGCGGGCACGAGCTTGTCGAAACCGGAAGAGAACGTAGTGGGCTTGACGGCAAGCGACTTCACGACAGTCAAGGTCGAAAGCAACGCGGGCAGCTACGCGTTCAAGCTGACGACGGGCGACTACGCGGGCAAGAGCTTCACGGGCACGGCGGCGTCGGATACGATAATAACGGAAGGCAACAACGCGTCGATAGACGGCGGCGGCGGTTCCGATACGATTCAAGTCGGCGCGAACGTGACGGCGTTCACGGCGGTGAACTTCGGCACGGACGACGTAATCGAGCTGGCGACGGCCCCTGCGGGCACGCTTGAAAAAGTCGACGGCGGAATCAAAGCGGGGAACTTGACGATAGCCGGCTTCGACAAAGTGGCGACGGTGACGAACAGCTGGGTCGAAGGCGACAACCTGGTTTACAAGAGCGACGCAACGTCGGGCGCGAAGTTGGTCGGCAAAGAAATCACGCTGGTGGAAGCGGAAGGCGCAACGGATACGCTGTTCACGGTGTTCGGAGTGGGCACGTCGGCAGGCGTGACGCTGGAGAACACGACGGTGACGTTGGGAGAGACGGCACTGGCGGGCAAGAAAGCGAACGACACGGTCAGCTTGAGCGGCGCGGGCTACACGTTGGCACTAAGCAGCGTGGCACAAAGCGCGGTTGAAATAAAACCTGCGGGCTTCGAAGGCACGACGTACTCGACGGCGGCGATGAGCGGATACTGGGGCGCGAACGGCGACAACGCTTACATCCTGAACGATTCGACGGCAGGCGCGGCGCAGTTCTCGTTGGCAGGCGCGAGCGCGTTGGTCAATACAATGGTCGACGGCACGACGGTCAACATAGGCGAAGCGAACTTGACGGGCGCAGACGTGACGTTGACGAATCTGAGCAGTGCAAGCTACGCGTTGGCACTCGACAGCGCAGTCAAGGGCGCGAGCACCATAGCAGAAGGTTTCGCTTCGGTAGTCGGCAATTCGGCGGCATACCTGGGCGAAGGCAAGACGGCAGGCTACGCGCAGTCCGGCGCAACGCTTATCACTTACACGGTGGCGAAAGCGCAAGAAACGTTGTTCACGCTGACGGGTATCTCGAACACGACGGGCATTGCACCTTCGGCAGGCGTTGTAACGGTATCGCAATCGAACGTAGCGAGCGGCGCGAAGGAAGTCAAAGTCACGGGCGAAGGCTACTCGTTGACGGCGAGCGACTTCGACACGGTCGGAACGGTGAGCGCGGCGAAGGAATTTGCGACAGTTGACACGGCGACCAAGAGCGCGACATTCGTCGAAGTAAAGACGACGGGCGAACACTGGACGCAGAAAGACGCGCAGACCTACACCGTTGCGGCGGCTTCGTCGACGACAGATACGCTGTTTACAATCGAAGGCATAGCGACGATAGCGAACGACGCGGTAAGCGGCATGACAGTCAACATAGGCGAAGCGAACCTTACGGGCGCAGACGTGACGTTGACGAATGCGGCAGGAGCAAGCTACGCGTTGGCACTCGACAGCGCAGTCAAGGGCGCGAGCACCCTCGTTGAAGGTTTCGCTTCGGTAGTCGGCAATTCTGCGGCATACTTGGGCGAAGGCAAGACGGCAGGCTACGCGCAGTCCGGTGCAACGTCTATCGTCTACACGGCGGAGAAAGCTCAAGAAACGTTGTTCACGCTGACGGGTATCTCGAACACAACGGGCATTGCACCTTCGGCAGGCGTTGTAACGGTGGCGCAAGCGAACGTAGCGAGCGGCGCGAAGGAAGTCAAAGTCACGGGCGAAGGCTACTCGTTGACGGCGAGCGACTTCGACACAGTCGGCACGGTGAGCGCGGCGAAGGAATTCGCGACAGTCGACACGGCGGCCAAGAGCGCGACGTTTGTCGAAGTAAAGACGACGGGCGAACACTGGACGCAGAAAGACACGCAGACCTACACCGTTGCGGCGGCTTCGTCGACGACAGATACGCTGTTCACAATCAAAGGCATAGCGACGATAAACGACAGCGCAGTTGGCGACAACAACGTAATTACGTTGAGCGCGGCGAACTTCGCGGGCATGAGCATAACGCTCAGCGGCGGCGCAAGTTACAGTTTGACACTGGACAAAGAATATCCGCAAACTACGACGGCGGCAGGCTTCGGCGAACTCGTGAACAAAGCGGCAACGTACTACAGCGAAGGCACGGGCGACGGCTACAAGAAGGCAAGCGATACGCTGATTGCCTACACGCAAGGACAGAGCGGCGCAGAGCTGTTCAAGGTCAGCGAAATCACGTCGACGGACAACGTCAAGTACGAGAGCGGAGCAATCACGGCGACGGAAACGGGCGCGAAGGTGACGCTCACGAACATGAGCGACGAGAAGTTGACGTTGGGCGGCTTCGCACAAATCGACAGCCTGAACGCGAAGAACCACACCGTGGCGGGCACGCCGACCGACGCGAAGATCGACGGCTCGAACCTTGTTGTCACGACGGCGGAGGGCGCAGTCACAATCGAAGGCGCGTCTGCGGCGACAGTCAACATGACGGGCGACGGCAAGAAGTACACGGCGACATTCGACAGAATCACGGACGTCACCGACGGCAGCAAGGAAGTCACGCTGACGGGCGAATTCGCGAATACGTACTACGGCTTGCACCAGAGCTACGGCAAGGGCGTGACGGCGGTAGACGCGACGAAAGCGAACGTCGAAACGCTGAACTTGACGGGACACAAGCAATCTGACGACCTGAACCTCAAGGGCGCGGAAAAAGCAGCCAACAGCGTCACGGGCGGCAAAGGCAACGATACGCTCACGGGCGGCGGCCAAGGCGACGTGCTCAAGGGCAACGCGGGCAGCGACTTGTTCATCCAGAGTGCGGGCGACGACACAATCAGCGACTACACCGAGGGCGAAGACAAGATTTCGTTGGCAAGCGCGCTCAACGACTCTGTGATAGTAAACGACGACGTGCTGTTGACGACAGACGACGAAAACACGATTCTGATTCTGGACGGCAACGGCAAAGCAATAACGGTGATAGACAAGGACGGCAACGAGTCGCAGATCGAATTGATAAGCGGTTTGCCGAAGAACGCGTCGGTAAGCGGCAACGATTTGGTGGTCGAGTTCGCGGACGGTCGTTCGACGAAGTACACGGGCAAGGCGGAAGCTGCGGTAACTATCCCGTATGAAGGCAGCACGTACGAAGTCACGGCGACGAGAATCACGAATGTCACCGACGCAGACAAGGAAGTGACGCTGACGACCGACTACGTCAACACGTACTACGGCTTGCACCAGAGCTACGGCAAGGGTGTGACGGCGGTAGACGCGACGCAGGCGAACGTCGAAACACTGAACTTGACGGGACACAAGCAAACGACCGACTTGAACCTCAAGGGCGCGGACAAAGCTTCCAACAACATAACGGGCGGCTCCGGCAACGACACGCTCAAGGGCGGCAGCGGCAACGACACTCTCAAGGGCAACGCGGGCGCGGATGTCTTCGTGCAGAGCGGCGGCGACGACGTTATCCTTGACTACACGGCGGGCGAAGACAAACTCGAATTGCTCGGCGACGCGACGCCCGAAACGATTGATTCCGATGTCAAGTACACGAACGCGTACGGCACAGTGCTGGTCGTGGGCGGCGCGGAAAAAGAGATCGAGACGGAAGTCGGCGAAATCGAACTGGCGGCTCCTGTAGACACGTCGGTCACAGGCGAAGACTTGGCAGTGAAGATGGCCAACGGTCTCATGACGATAGTGGCGGGCGCGGCGTCTGGCACGGCAACAATCGAAGTTGACGGCAAGACGTACACGGCAACGGCAGACAGAATCACAGACGAAACGAACGCTGCGGCCAAGTCGGTGACGCTGTTGAGCGGCTACGGCACGTACTACGGCTTCCACCAGAGCTACGGCAAGGGCGTGACGAGCCTCGACGCGTCGAAGGTCGAAGGCGACGCGCTGACGCTTACGGGCTTCAAGTCGACGGATAAGCTGTACATCAAGGGTTCGGAGAACGTTTCGAACAACATAACGGGCGGCAAGGCCGGCGACACGCTGATAGGCGGCAGCAAAGACGACACGCTCAAGGGCAACGCGAGCAACGACCTGTTCGTGCAGACGGCGGGCAATGACACAATCGTTGATTACGTGACGGGCGAAGACAGGATCTCGTTGGTAAGCGCGCTCGACAAAGGCACGGTCGAAGGCAACGACGTTATACTCACGACCAAGGACGGCAACACGATAATCGTGACGGGCGCGAACAACCAGTCGATAACGACGGTGCTCAACGGCAAAGCGGAAGATACGATATTCGCGGGCGAAGAGTCGATAACGGGCGTGCCTGTGGATGCTGCGATTGAAGGCAACGACTTGCTGGTCACGCTGGCGAGCGGTGAAACGACAACGTTTGCGGGTCAAGGCAACGAGACAGTAACGATTGATTCGGACGACGGCAAGAGCTACGCGACGGCGTTCGACCGCATAACGGACATCACCGACGGCACCAAGGAAGTGACGTTGACGAGCGGATTCGACGGCACATACTACGGTCTGCACCAGAGTTACGCCAAGGGCGTGGAGGCAGTAGACGCTTCGAAGGCAAAAGGCGACTCACTCAACCTTACGGGCTTCAAGTCTACGGCGAACCTGAACCTGAAAGGTTCGGACAACGTGGGCAGCACGGTCACCGGCGGCAAGTCAGACGACACGCTCGCGGGCGGCGCGAAAGACGACACGCTCAAGGGCAACGCGGGCGCCGATACCTTCGTGCAGACAGCGGGTAACGACACAATCGTGGACTACACGCCGGGCGAAGATGTCATAACGTTTGTCAGCGAGTACCAAGAAGGTACGGTTAAGGGCAACGACGTTGTCCTCACGACCGCCGACGGCACGATAATAGTCGAGAACGGCAAAGATCAGACGCTCTCGGTCAACTACGCCGATGGCACGGCGGGTACGCTGTCCTTCAGTAGCGACGAACCTGGCGCGGAAGAAAGACCGGTTGATGTCACGCTCCTTAGCAGCGGCAACTTGTCGATTGAACTTGCAAACGGCAATACCGTTGAGGCCGAAGGCAATGCCACGGTAATAACGGCGGGCGGACAAGAATACAGCGTTGTGGCAGATCGTATCACCGACGTAACCGACGCTTCCGACAAGAAAGTGACGTTGGCAAGCGGCTTCGACGGCACCTACTTCGGCATGCACCAGAGCTACGGCAAGAATGTGACGGCGGTAGACGCGTCGAAGGCAAGCGGCGAATCGCTCAACTTGACGGGCTTCAAGTCGACGGCGAGCCTGACCCTGAAGGGTTCGGACAACGTAGGCAGCGCGGTAACAGGCGGCAAGGTTGCCGACACGCTCGCGGGCGGCGCGAAAGACGACACGCTCAAGGGCAACGCGGGTGCCGATACCTTCGTGCAGACTGCGGGCAACGATGTCATTTCCGACTACACGTCCGAAGACGTTATCGTCCTGCAGAGCAAGCTGACCGAAAAAGTCGCCGACGCCGAAAACGTCACGCTCACAACCGAAGACGGCACGATTGTCCTTGAAAAGGGCGTCAACAAAGCCATAACGGTGAAAGTGGGCGAGGACGGCACCAATATGTCGTTGTGGTTCCTCAGCGATGTGCCCTCCGATGTCAAGGTGGCAAGCGGCAATCTCGTTGCGACTGTCGGCGGCAGCAGAGTCACGCTCGGCGCGTCGTCCGATACCGTCAACTTCGAAGTAGGCGCCAACAAGTACACGGCAGAAGCAGACCGTATTACCGACATAAGCGGCACGGACAAGGCAGTCACCTTGACGAGCGCCTTCAGCAAGGGTTACTACGGAATGCACTACAGCTACGCCCATGGCGTGACGACGGTCGACGCAACAGCCGCCAACACCACTAACCTTAACCTTGCGGGCTTCAAGTCCGAACTCGACCTGAACCTCAAGGGCGCGGACAAAGCGACCAACAACATCACGGGCGGCTCCGGCAACGACACGCTAACCGGCGGCAAGGGCAACGATACGCTCAAGGGCAACGCGGGTGCTGACCTGTTCGTCCAGAGCGGCGGCGACGATGTCATCGTCGACTACACTGCCGGCGAAGACAGGATTCAGCTCGCAAGCGCGGCAGAGTCCTCCGTTGACGGCGAAGATATTCTCTTCACCAACAGCACGGGCACGATTCGCGTTTCGCTCGGCAGCGGTCTCGACATCAACACGGTAATCGGCGGCGCGAACAACGCTGTTGCTGCGACCGACGACGAGCTGTGGGGCGTCAACGGCGACAAAGACGAATTCCTCTTCGACGGCGGCAACGACACAATCCACAACTACGAGGCGCAAGACGAAATCAACTTGGGCGGCTACTCGCTCAGCGAACTCGTCAACGGCGCACCGTCTGTCAGCGACAACAACTTGGTCTTCGCTTTCGACAGGAAGAATTCGTTCACGGTTGTCGACGCGGTTGGAAAGGACATTGCCTTCACCGACGGCTCGATTTACAACAGTAAACGGAAATAAAATCCTGCGCGGGTAATCTGCGCGGCATAAAAGCTTAACCTTTTCGGGCAACCTCGAACTTCGGGGTTGCCTTTTTTTATGCTTTAAGCTTGCTGTCTTTAAGTAATTCTAGTAAAATCTTCGGAGAAAATTTTTATACGAGGTCAAGCCATGGAAGATAAGAATTCGACTGAAAATAAAGTCGGCGGACGCACAATCTCGGTTGCGGTCATCGGCGGAGCGATTATCGCCGTGCTGTTGATTCTGTCGACGCTGTGGATAAATCAGCGCGGGCAAGACGATACGTCTCAAGCGGTGCATTCCGTCAGCGAAATGTATCTGCGCGAACTCACAGACCGCCGCGAGCAAGTCCTAACCGCACGCATAAACGTCCGCATCGAAAACATTCGTTCCGCGCTGAAAATCTTGACGCCCGCCGATTTGCAAAGCGTCGAAACTTTGAGTGCGTTCCTCGGCAAGATGAAAACTTTTTGCGGCGTCGACCAATTTGCCTTCGTCAATGTCAACGGCACTGTCTTCACGACTGAAGGCGTCGCGCCCAATCCCGACGCTTACCCCTTCGCCAACGAAAATTTGAACGCGTCGAAAGTTTACACGTTCAGCAAAACCGTCGATGTCGTCGTTCCCGTCGAAGGCGTCGACTTCCAAGGCGTCCCGCTGAAAAATGCTTTTATTCAGCTGTCAATGTCGAAATTCTTTTCCGGCATTCTGCTCCACACGACCTTGAGCGGTATGACGTTCTTCAACCTGTATTACACCAACGGCGACTCGTTGACCGACGCGGTGCTGGGCAGTCTCGACAGCGGCACCAATCTTCTTGAAGCTCTCGACACCGCGACTTTCGACCGAAGTTATTCCGTTGAGAAAATTAAAAGCGATTTCGCCAACGGCAAGCAGGGCGTGGTTGCGTTCACCTATCGCGGCGCGAAGGAAACGCTTTACTACCGTCCCGTCGGCACCACCGGCTGGATGCTTACTTATCTGATTCGCGAAAACCGAATCGAAGACGAAATCGCCGCCGTCAACGCTGATATGCGCACGCGTTCGCTGATTCAAATCGGCTTGACCGTCTTGGCAATGATCGTCGTCTTCGCGCTGATAATCACGCAGGCGCGCAGGAACACGCAACTCATGCACCAGAAAAACTTGACCGAAACCGAAAGCCGCGTCAAACGCGAGGAGATGGAAGAAAAATTCCGCCTGCAAACGCAACTGCTGTCCGAAGAGCGTCGGCGTCGTCGGCAAAGCGAAATGATTCAGGCTTTGACCGTAGACTATCGGCTGGTCTACCATTTGAATCTTGATTCGGACGAGGCGGTTTGCTATCGCGTGGAGCCGGAGATAACCGAACAACTCGGACGCAAGCAAAGCGATGTTGTGCGCTTCCAAGAGGCAATGCAGAATTACGTTAAAGAATTTGTATCGCCAAACGACCGCGAAGATTTGTTGAACTTCGTCAACCCGCGCAACATTCGCGCCCGCCTTGCCAACGAAGAAATTATTTCGCACCGCTACCTTTTGATTCGCTACGGCGAAAAACATTACATGATGTTGCGAATCGCCAAGATCGACGACGGACTTCACGCCGTGGGCGTCGGCTTTGCGAACGTCGACGAACAGACCCGCGAATCGCTTGCCCGCAACCAACAGCTTGCCGAGGCTCTGGCGCAAGCGCAACACGCCAACGCCTCCAAGACCGTCTTCCTGTCGAACATGAGCCACGACATTCGCACGCCCATGAACGCCATTATCGGCTTCACGACGATGGCTTTGCGCCACTTCGACAACCGCAACCAAGTCAAGGACTCGCTGGAAAAAGTTTTGTCGTCAAGCAATCACCTGCTCGGCTTGATTAACGACATCCTCGATATGAGCCGTATCGAAAGCGGGCGCGTCGAAGTCGCCGAACAGGAGTGCAACCTCTCCGACTTGATTCACAACTTGATTCACATCATTCAGCCGCAAATCAACGCCAAGCAACAGAAATTCCATATCGACGCGTTCAAAGTCAGGAACGAAGACGTTTACGCCGACCCGCTGAAGATTAACCAAGTGCTGATAAATATTTTGAGCAACGCGGTCAAGTACACGCCGTCGACGGGCTCGATTTTCTTCCGCATTTCGCAATACGAATCGGCAATCCCCGGTTGTGCCAAGTACGAATTCCGAATTAAGGACAACGGGCTCGGCATGTCAAAAGAATTTCTCAAGCACGTGTTCGACGCCTTTGAACGCGAAGAGTCTTCAACCAAGAGCGGCATTCAAGGCACCGGGCTCGGCATGTCGATTACCAAAAAAATGGTTGAACTCATGGGCGGCGAAATCACCGTTGAAAGCGAAAAGGACAAAGGCTCCGAATTCACCGTGACGCTTGATTTGAAACTCCAACAGAACGTCAAGCAGGTGCCGATTAAAGAGCTTAACGACTTACGCGCGCTGGTTGTCGACGACGACTTTAATACCTGCGAATCCGTGACGACCATGCTTAAGCAAATGGGCATGCGTTCGGAATGGACGACTTCGCCGCGTGAGGCTGTCTTCCGCGCAGGCAGAGCGTTGGACGACGATCCGTTCAGCGCGTATATTGTCGATTGGCTTATGCCCGACCAAAACGGCATTGAGACCGTCAGACAAATCCGCCGCGTCGTTGGCGACACCGCGCCCGTGATTATCTTGACGGCTTACGATTATTCCGACATTGAGCAGGAGGCAAAGGCTGCCGGCGTTACGACGTTTTGCACAAAGCCGCTGTTCATGAGCGACTTGAAAAACGCTTTGTCGCGCGCGATTCACGGTCACGAGGAAGAAGACAATAAGCACGACGACCTTTTGTCCGTTGACTTCGACGGCAAGCGCGTCCTGTTGGTTGAGGATATTGAAGTCAATCGCGAAATCGCTAAGGCTGTACTGACGGAAATCGGGCTTGAAGTCGAAGACGCCGACGACGGGACGGTTGCCGTGCAAAAGTTCAAAGACTCGCCGCCGAATTACTACGACTTGATTTTGATGGATGTGCAGATGCCAACGATGAACGGTTACGACGCCACGCGGACGATTCGCGCTTTGAGCCGCAGAGACGCCGCCACCGTGCCGATTGTCGCAATGACCGCCAACGCCTTCGAGGAAGACAAGGAAAACGCGCGCAAGGCGGGCATGAACGACCACCTTGCCAAGCCGCTTGACATTCCCAAGTTGCTTGAGACTCTGCACAAGTACCTTAAGTGAGGTGATTAAATGGCTGATGTTCGCAACAAAGACGCCGCGCCCGGTGACAGAAAAAAGTTTTGGACAAGCGACATGGAGGCTATTATCGCGATAATGGTCGTGCTGCTGATTCTCGGCACGATTAACGTTTTCAGCTCAAGTTTTATTTTTGCGGAGGCGGAATTCGATACGCCTTACTTTTTTTTGAAACGCCACATAATCAACATCGTTATCGGGCTTATGGCGTTCGGCGTATGCTTCCACTTCGACTATCACGTTTGGCGGCGGTGGACTGTCATTATCCTTATACTGACGATTGCCGCGCTGATATTGGTGCTTGTAATCGGACCGACGGTCAACGGAGCGCGACGCTGGTTGCCGCTGGGCGTGACGCAATTTCAGCCGGCGGAAATGGCAAAGCTCGTGTCAATTATGATTGCTTCGGCGTACATTTCGCATAAAGTCAAGCGCGGGCACGAATTGCACTACCTGACGATTCAAATGGGCATAATCGCGCTTATTGCGGGTTTGACGGAGCTGGAACCCGATTTGGGTACGGCGTCGATAATTTTGGGCATTCCGCTGTTGATGTTGGTCGTTTGCGGCTTGGACAAGAAACGTGTCTTGCAACTTGTCGGCATGGCGATAGCGGGCGCGACGTTCCTGATTATCCGCGAGCCTTACCGATTGGAACGACTGAAGATAACTTACGATCCGTGGTCGGACGCGCAGGACTACGGCTATCAAACGGTACAGTCACTTTCGGCTATCGGTTCGGGCGAATTGACGGGCATGGGTCTCGGCGTCGGCGTGAGCAAGTACGATTATTTGCCCGAAGCGCACACGGACTTTGCCTTCGCGATATTCTGTCAGGAGAACGGCTTTTTGGGCGCGATATTCGTTTTCCTGTTGTTCGCGGCGTTTGCAGTCTACGCGGCGCGCATCGCCAACAAAGCCAAGGACGAATTCGGGCAAGTCCTTGCAATGGGTATCATGCTTTTGGTCGTCGGTCAAGCGATAGCCAACTTGCTCATGGTCGGCGGCATGACGCCCGTCGTTGGCGTTCCCTTGCCGTTTATCAGCTACGGAGGCACGTCGCTGATTATCACAATGGCGGCTATCGGCATTTTGGTCAACGTCGGCAAGCAGGGCGACAAGAAAGGCGGCTGACTTATGGACGCGTTAATCGAACGAGCGGAGCAATCTGACTTGCAAAAAATTTTGGACTTGCAATATCTTGCGTATCAAAGCGAGGCGCGACTGTTCAACGACAAAAATATCCCGCCCTTGACGCAGACGCTTGACGACTTGGAACGCGAATTCTGCGCGGGAATTATTTTGAAAGCCGTCCGCGACGACGAAATTATCGGTTCGGTCAGAGGGCGCGTCGACGCCGGCACGACTTACGTCGGCAAGCTTATCGTCCACCCGCAATGTCAAGGACACGGCTTGGGGACGCGGCTCCTTTCGGCAATCGAAAGCCATTGCGCGACCGAACGTTACGAACTCTTCACGAGCACGCGCAGCTTGAAGAATCTTAAGCTCTATAAGCGATTGGGCTACAAAAAATTTCGCGAACAAAAAATCACGGACGAATTGACGTTCGTGTACTTGGAAAAATTTTTGAGGTGATTAATTTGGAATACGAAGCAGTTATCGGATTGGAAATTCACAGCGAATTGAAGACCGCGACGAAAATTTTCTGCGGGTGCGCCACGACCTTCGGCGCGGAGCAAAATACTCATGTTTGCCCCGTGTGTTTGGGACTGCCCGGCGTCTTGCCGACGATAAATCGGCGTGTCGTCGAGTTCGCCATAAAAGCCGGGCTCGCCACCAATTGCAAAATCAACAAGTACAGCAAATTCGACAGGAAAAATTATTATTATCCCGACCTGCCTAAAAATTGGCAAACGTCGCAATATGACCTGCCCATTGCTTACGAAGGACACGTTGAAATTGAAGTTGACGGCGTGTGCAAGACCGTCCGCCTCACGCGCATACACATGGAGGAAGACGCCGGAAAGCTCGTTCACAGCGGCACGACGATTAAGGACTCGGCAAGCTCGAATGTCGACTACAACCGCACGGGCGTGCCGCTGATTGAAATCGTCAGCGAACCTGACATGCACTCCGCCGCCGAAGCTCGCGCCTACATGGAAAAAATCAAATCTATTCTCGAATACATCGACGTTTCCAATTGCAAAATGGAAGAAGGCAACCTGCGCGCCGATATTAACGTCTCATTGCGCCCCGTGGGCAGCGACAAGCTCGGCACGCGCACCGAAATGAAGAACATCAATTCGTTTAAGGCTCTCGAAGACGCGATTAACTACGAAATTGAACGTCAAGCCGAAGTTTTGGACGACGGCGGCAAAATTATTCAGGAAACGCGCACTTGGAATCCCGAAAAGGGCATTACTCAATCGATGCGCTCGAAGGAAGATGCGCACGACTATCGTTACATGCCCGAACCCGACCTGCCGCCGATTGTAACGACCGACGCAGAGATTGAAGCGTTCCGCAATTCGTTGCCTGAATTGCCAGACGCCCGCCGCGCCCGCTTGATTGAAACGTTCGGGCTAAGCGGATATGACGCGGGCATTATCACGAGTTCGCGGGCTATGGCGGAGTATTTTGACGCAGTTGTAGACTTCGGAGCCGACGCGAAGACCGCCGCCAACTGGATTATGGGCGACTTGTCCAAAAATCTGAACGCCGACGGCTTGACGATTGAAAATTCGCCCGTTGACGCCAAACGCCTCGCCGAAATGATAAAATTAATCGCGAACGGCACGATAAGCGGCAAAATCGCCAAAACCGTCTTCGCCGAAATGTGGAAATCGCCCGATTCGCCCGCGCAGATCGTCAAGGACAAAGGGCTCGTGCAAATCACAGACACCGGCGCGATTGAAGGCGTCATCGACGAAGTTATTGCCAAAAATCCAAAGGCCGTCGAAGAATATCGCGGCGGCAAGAAAAAAGCTCTCGGCGCGCTCGTCGGGCAAGTCATGAAGCTCACCAAGGGCAAGGCGAATCCTCAGCTCGTAAATCAACTGCTCGCCAAAAAGTTGGGGGCTTAAAATTTGAGCGCAGAATTTATCAAAATGGTTTCCGACCTGCAGTTTGAGCGATTCAACGCGCATTTGGCAGATCTTGTAGAAAATCGGACGCCGTGCGGATTTTTTTTCGGCTTCGTCATGAGACCGGGCGTCGCGGCGGAAAATATTCAAATACTTATAAACAACGGGCTGAACGTCACCTGCGCGATTGTCCTTGCCGACGTGCAGGCGAATGCGCTAAGAAAATTCGTCAACGTACCCGTCATTGCGCTTGAGGATTTTCCGCGCTTCGGCGAAGAAAATTTCCCCGTCAAGCCGCAGGAAATCTTGATGACGAGCAGGCTTACAGATTTTGCTTTTGTGCCGTACTTCAACCGCCACGGCATTGAAGTGCTTGCGCCGTCCGACTACGAAATTTTTTTGCGCGTAATGAAACATTTGCCCGAACTTTACGCCGTCTACAACATGCTCGGCGGCGACGAGTCCAAAAAAGTTTTCTGTGCGACGATTAAAGGACGCTTGACGGGCAAAATCAGCGATTATCGTTTCGCGCCCGAAGCTCAATATTTTTTGGAGGGCTTCACGCCGACGGCGGGCGACATTGCCGTTGACGGCGGAGCTTACGACGGTACTACTTCTCTTTCCTTCGCAAAATGCGGCGCGAAAGTCTTTGCATTTGAAATGGACGCCGAAAATTATCAAAAATGCGCGGCGCGTATCGAACGATTGGGCGCGGGTTATGGCATTACGATTGAAAATCTCGGCTTGAGCGACAAAGCGGGCGTCGAAAACTACACGGCGTTCGGCGTGAGCAGTCGCAAAAATGCCGACGGCAAGCGGACGGCGCAATTCATCGACCTCGACACTTACGTCGCCCAAAATAATTTGCCGCGCGTCGATTACATAAAGCTCGACATAGAAGGTGCAGAACTCGACATGTTACGCGGCGCGGCGAAGACTGTTGCTCTTTGCAAGCCGAAGATGGCGGTCAGTGCTTATCACAAGCTTGAAGATTTGTGGACGCTCGCGCTTTACATAAAATCTTTGCGCCCCGACTACGAATTTGAGTTCCGCCATTATCGGATCGACTGCACGAACTATTTGCTGGACGACGACGAACGCGCAGTTTTAAAATATTTCGGGTTGAGTTATCTCTTGCCCACGCGTTGCGAATACGTTTTGTATTGCCGCTGAAGTCAACGCGTCAAAAAAATCCCCTTCCGCTTTGGAGGGGGATAATTTTTATGTCAAATCGCTTGAACTTTGCCGCGCAGTTCCGAATTTGCCTTGACGTATCAAAATCCACAGAAAAATTGATAAAGTCGTCGCAGTCGCCATAATTAAGCCTAAACCTTCGACGAAATTGCTCCAAGGCAGCGTTCCGAGCATCATTCCGAGGCTCCCGAAAAGCGTTGGCACGAAATTTATCACGGATGACGCCGTGCCGATGTTGTCTTTCGCCTCAAGCAAGAGGATTTCCATTGCGAACGGGCGCGACACCGCTCCGATAACCGTAAACGGCAGGAACGTCAACAAAAACATCAACGCGCCGCCTTGCCCGACGTTCAAGACCAAAAGCCCGCTCGCCGCCGCCACGAAAAAGCACAGCCGCAACATTCCGACGTTCGTCAGCGAATCTTTAAGCCGCAAATACAAAATCGGCCCCGCGATTGACGCCGCCGAGTTCACCGCGAAAAAGTAACTGTACTCCTGTGCGGACAGCCCGAAAAATTCGACGTAAATGAACGACGACGCGCTCAGGTAAGCCATATAGGGCTTTGAAAGCAACGCGAACATAATAAGCACCGCCATGAAATATTTTTGCCGCGCGACGCCGACCAAAAGCGTCAATGAATTAAAAATTCCGCCGTGATAACGTTTGTGTTCGGGTAACGTTTCGCAGAACAAGAAAGCCACGGTTAAGTTTATCGCGCCCAAAATCGTCAGCAGGTAGAACGAGCCGCGCCAATCCGTGAACGTCAACAGCACGCCGCCGACCAGAGGAGCGACCATCGGCGCAATGACGCCAAGAGCTTGAGTTATCGCCAAAATCTTGCGCATTAGCTTGCCGCGAAAGCAATCTTTAATTAAAGCCGTCGAAACCGTTATAACTGCGCCCGAACCGACGGCTTGAAAAAATCTGCCCGCCAAAAGGAAATAAATACTCGACGCGCCCGCGCAGGCGAACGATGCCGCCGTATAAATCGCCGCGCCGAAAATCAAAATCGGTCGCCGCCCGTATTTGTCGCTCAAAGGGCCGAACGCAACCATACTCACCGCGAACACGAAAAAAAATATCGTCAGCGTCAAGCCGACAAGGAATTCGCTCGCCGAAAAGTAACCGCCCATTTCCGGCAACGCGGGCAAATACAAATCCGTCGACAGCGGGATGAACATGTTGATAAATGTTATGTACACTATCATTGCCGAGATTGAAAGATATTTTTGCCGCCTCATGAAGTTTCCTCGCTAAAAATTTTTTATCAAAAAAAATCCCCGCCGCGTTGACGGGGAAAATTTTTTTGCACCAGTGTTTAACCGATTGGAACGCCCTTGACAAGAAGTCGCGCCTTGGCTCTGGCAAGTGCCGCCTCCGCACGTTCGATGTCGATGTCTTCGTGACTTTTGGGCGAATTCTTGTAAGTCGTGACGCGTTCGTTGGCGCGTTGGTAGGCAACCTTCGCACGCTCAACGTCGATGTTGTCGGGAGTCTCCGCCGCGTCTGCAAGCACAGTGATTTTTTCGGGCGTGACTTCCATGAAGCCGCCGCTGACGAAAAGTTGAACTTCGCCGCCGCCTTCCTTGATTCGCATGACGTGCGGGATAAGTGCCGTCAAAAGATTGGCGTGCTTCGGCAAAATTCCCAGCTCCCCGCAAATCGAACGTGTAATCAGCATGTTAATATCGTTCTTGTAGACTTCGCCTTTGTCGGGCGTGGCAACCTCAAGCAGGATTGTGGCCATACGTCACGCCTCCTTGAGTTTCGCAGCCTTTTGAACGGCCTCCTCAATGCCGCCGACCATGTAGAACGCGTTTTCGGGCAAGTCGTCGTATTTTCCGGAAAGAATCTCCTTGAAGCCGCGAATCGTGTCCTTGAGCGCGACGTATTTGCCGGGCGAGCCGGTGAAGACTTCGGCGACGGCAAACGGTTGCGACAAGAAACGCTGAATTTTCCTTGCGCGGCTGACCGTCAATTTGTCTTGGTCGGAAAGTTCTTCCATGCCCAAAATCGCGATGATGTCTTGAAGTTCCTTGTACTTCTGCAAGACCGCCTGCACGCCGCGAGCAACTTCGTAATGTTCGCGCCCTATGACGTTCGGGTCGAGGATACGGCTTGTCGAGTCGAGCGGGTCGACGGCGGGATAAATGCCCAATTCCGCGATTTGACGGCTCAAAACCGTCGTCGCGTCCAAGTGCGTGAACGTCGCGGCAGGCGCGGGGTCAGTCAAGTCGTCAGCGGGGACGTAAACCGCTTGCACGGACGTAATCGAGCCCTTTTTCGTCGACGTGATACGTTCCTGCAACGCGCCGACGTCCGTGGTGAGCGTGGGCTGATAACCGACGGCGGACGGCATACGACCGAGCAGAGCCGACACTTCAGAGCCTGCCTGTATGAAACGGAAAATGTTATCGATGAAAAGCAGAACGTCTTTGCCCTGTTCGTCGCGGAAATACTCCGCCATAGTCAAGCCCGTCAAGCCGACGCGCATACGAGCCCCCGGCGGTTCGTTCATTTGCCCGTAGACAAGCGCGGTTTTGTCGATAACGCCCGACTCCGTCATTTCAGACCAAAGATCGTTGCCTTCGCGTGTGCGTTCGCCGACGCCCGAAAAGACCGAGTAGCCGCCGTGCTCCGTGGCGATATTGTGAATCAGCTCCATGATAAGAACCGTCTTGCCGACGCCCGCGCCGCCGAACAATCCGATCTTACCGCCGCGAGAATACGGTGCAATCAAGTCGACGACTTTAATGCCCGTCTCCAGAATCTGCGTGGAAGTCTCTTGCTCTTCGAAGCTGGGAGCTTTACGGTGAATCGGAAGCCAATGCTTGTTGCCGACGGGTTTCGGGTTGTTGTCGACGGTTTGACCGAGGACGTTGAAGACGCGACCGAGGCATTCTTCGCCGACGGGCACCGTGATAGGCGCGCCGGTGTCTTCCGCCTCCATGCCGCGAACAAGACCGTCCGTTGAGCTCATGGCAATGCAACGCGTGACGCCGTCGCCGAGGTGTTGCATGACTTCCGCGACCAAGTCGATTTCGACGTTGCCGGATTTGCCTTTTATAGTTACGGCGTTTAAGATTTCGGGCAGTTCGCCGACGGGGAATTCAATATCGATGACCGCGCCGATAACTTGAACAACTTTTCCTTTCGCCAAATGGTTTCAACTCCTTTTTTCTAGGGAATTAGGGAATTAGGGAAGCAGGGAATTAGGATTGGACTTTTATTATCAAAGAATTGAGCATCTTGCCGATTTCCTCACAGAGATTCAAAGCAGTTGAAACTTCTTCCTCTGTGAAGTAACCAATTTTTGTGCAAATATAAAGTTGCGTCTCCAATTCTTTTTGAGAGCCGCGAGCAATGCCGAGAAAATGAGCAAATTCTCTTGTAGAGTTACGCCCTTTACCTTCAGCGATATTTGACGGTATAGAAATGACGGCTCGACGCATTTGATCCGATAGCGCATAAGTTTCTGTCTTAGGCAAAAGTTTTACCAGCCTGTAGACTTCAACCGACAAATCGATTGCCTTCTGCCAAACGATAAAATCTTTGTAGCTGTTAGCCCTCATAAATTTCCCTTCCTTTACACTACTTCCCTATTTCCCTACTCCCCTGCTTCCCTATTCTAATGCATTCGCACCGCCGACAATTTCGTTGATTTCGTTGGTGATGCCCGCCTGACGAACTTTGTTGTAAAACAGATTGAGCCGCCCGACGAGCTCTTGGGCGTTATCGGTGGCGTTGCTCATGGCGTTCATGCGCGAAGACAATTCGGACGCGGCGGAGTGCAACATTGCGCCGTAAATCCGCGTCGCCAACCTGCGCGGCAGGAAGTCGTTCAGAATCGTGACAACGTCCGGCTCGTAAATGTATTCCTCTTTGAGCGTCGCGCTTGCCTTGGCATAGTCGTCGGTGACAATCGGCAGGAGCGTCACGCTGTCGGGCGTGCAACTTATCGCGGACTTGAACTGTGTGTAAATCAGCGTCACGTCGATAATCTCGCCGCTGTCGAAGCGGTCGATAACAATGTCGGCGATTTCCTTGGCGTATTTGTAATCGGGACGTTCGCTTACGCCGTGGTAGCTTTTGATGATGTTGTAGCCGCGCTGACGGAAATGAGTCGTCGCCTTCCTGCCCACGGTGATAAGTTCAATGCCGTCAACGTAATCAGCGTCGTTGTATTCGCGGGCAACTTTAACGTTGGTGCTTGAAGTCGCGCCGCCCTTTTGAGTCGCCTTTGCCACGGAGCCCGTCGCGCTCATTTGACGTTGTTGCTTGGCAGTGCGCTTGCCCGAAGGATTGATGCCCTTAAGCGCGTCAAAATTTTTCTTGTGGAAGTTTTCGTCGTCGTCGTCGTCCGAATTGAGCGAAGAGCCGCTGTCGGTGCCGTCGTATTCAATCGTGTCATGCGCGGACTTGAAGACGTTGCTTGAAAACGAGCCGGCGAGCCCTTTATCGGACGCAATGACGATGAACAAAAACTTGCCCGCGCCTTCCTGCTGTTCGGCTATCAAATCGTTGCGCGTCTTAACAAACGGGTGTTCGTATTCCCGCCCGCGCATTTGCGTCATGACGCGTCGCATGATCTCTTTGGTCTTGGCGACATAAGGCAGATTCCTAAGCAAGGCGTCGCGTGCCGCATTGAATCGCGAACGCGCGATCATGTCCATTGCGTTGGTTATCTTCTGGATGTTCTTGACGCTCCTGATTCTGCGGCGTATGTGTTGTAAATTTGCCATTTACGCCACCGCCTCACTCCGCAGCCTTGTAGGTGACTGTCTCTTTAAATTCGGTAATGGCGGCTTTGATTTTTGCTTCCAGCGCGTCATCGAGCTTCTTCTTTTCGGCGATTTCCTTGCCGATGTCGGGATGATTGGTATGCATGAACTTTAGGAAGTCGTTGTGGAAAGTAACAACCTTGTCGACGGGGATGTCAACCAAAAATCCTCTGACAGCCGTGAAAATCGTAAGCACTTGGTCTTCGACGGCGAGCGGCGAATATTGCGATTGCTTAAGCGTTTCAACCATGCGCGCACCTCTGTCGAGCTGTGCCTTGGTTGCTTTGTCGAGGTCGGAGCCGAATTGCGCGAACGCCGCCAACTCACGATACTGCGCCAAATCCAAACGCATGGTGCCCGCGACTTGTTTCATTGCTTTAATCTGCGCGGAGCCGCCGACACGCGAAACGCTCAAGCCGACGCTGATAGCGGGACGAATGCCGCTGTAGAACGAGTCCGTCTCAAGCATTATCTGCCCGTCCGTGATTGAAATGACGTTCGTGGGTATGTAAGCGGAAACGTCGCCCGCCTGCGTTTCGATAATCGGCAAAGCGGTAATGGAGCCCGCACCGAGCCTGTCGCTGAGTTTCGCGGCGCGTTCCAAAAGTCTGGAATGCAGATAGAAAACGTCGCCGGGGTAAGCCTCACGACCGGGCGGACGCCTCAACAGCAACGACATTGCGCGATAAGCCGCCGCGTGCTTGGTCAAGTCGTCGTAAATGCAAAGGCAATGCCCGTGCTTTTCATACATGAAATATTCCGCCATAGCGACGCCCGAATAAGGCGCGAGATATTGGAGCGGAGCCGAATCAGCCGCCGTAGCCGCGACGACGATTGAATATTCCATTGCGCCGTGGTCTTCCAACGTCTTGACGACGCGGGCAACAGTCGACGCCTTTTGACCGATAGCAACATAGACGCAGATACAGTTCTGCCCTTTCTGGTTGATAATCGTGTCGATAGCGATAGCCGATTTGCCGATACCGCGGTCGCCGATAATCAATTCGCGCTGACCGCGCCCGATGGGAACGAGGGCGTCGATTGCCTTCAATCCTGTCTGAAGCGGCTCGTGGACGGATTTTCTGTCGGCGATACCCGGAGCTTTGAACTCGACGGGACGCGCCATAGTCGTTTGAATGGGGCCTTTGCCGTCAATGGGACGACCGAGAGCGTCGACGACGCGCCCGATCATGTTTTCGCCGACGGGCACCTGCATGATTCGACCCGTGCGCTTGACGGTTGCGCCTTCCTTGATTTCGTTGTCGCGACCGAGAATAACCGCGCCGACGTTGTCCTGTTCAAGGTTGAGGACGAGCCCGAAAATGTCGTCGCCGAAGTCAAGCAACTCGCCCGACATTGCCTTATCAAGCCCGTGAATGTGCGCGATACCGTCGCCGATTTCAATGACCGTACCCACTTCGTCGACGTTCAAATCGACGTTGTAATTTTTAATTTGTTCCTTGATTATCGCGGTAATTTCGTCAGGATTTATTTTCATACTTGATTCGTCACCTCTTTAGTTCCGCATGGCGGCTTGGAGGGCGCGTAAACGTCCTGCCGCCGAGCCGTCGATACGCTTGTCGCCGATTTTTAAAATAAGTCCGCCGAGGATTGACGCGTCCTTGTGCGTGCGGATTTGAATCTTGCGCCCCGTGAGCGTCGTGAGCTTTTTGACAAGGGCGTCCTGCTGTTTCTTGGTGAGGTTGAAAGCCGTCGTCACGTCCGCGATCAAAATGCCCTGTTCCTTGTTCTTGAGCGACGTGAAAATATCGTAGATTTCGTTGAAGACGCCGATACGTTTCTTGTCGACGAGGAGCATAAGGAAATTCATGACGGTCGCGGAAATTTCTTTGTCGAACGCCTTGACGAGCAAATCTTTCTTCGCCTGCTGAGGGACGAGCGGATTTTGGAAGAACTTGACGGCTTCGGGGATTGCGAAAACGTCTTCGCGAACTTTAGCGAGGTCTTTGTCGTAGCCGTCAAGATTGTTTTCTTCCTTGGCGATTTCAAAGATAGCCGTGGCGTATTTGGAGGCAAGTTGGATATTGAGCACGGTGCCGCCTCCTTATTTCAAGTCCGCGAACATTTCTTTATTGAGACCGGAAATGAATTCGTTGACGAGCTTGTCGTTTTCTTTGGTGTCGATGTTTTTAGAAACGACTTTGCCCGCCGCCGCCAAGCTGAGCGTGACGATTTGCGACTTCATGTCTTCAAAAGCGCGGTTGCGTTCGCTTTCGATTTCCGCCTGCGCGACTTGCTTCATGCGTTCGATTTCCTTGCGTGTTTCGGCAACGGCTGCGTCGTGTTCCTGCCGGGCGGTAATATTCGCCTTGTCGACGATGTCTTGAGCTTTCTTGTGCGCTTCGGCGAGCTGAACTTTGTAGTCGGCAAGAGTTTGTTCGGCTGCTTTACGGTCTGCCTCCGCCTTTTCCAAGTCGTTGCGGATTTTGTCCGAGCGTTGTTGCAAAAGACGGGCTACGGGCTTGTAAGCGACTGCACGCAACAGCACGACGAGTATCAGGAAGTTGAGAATCTGCGCGAGAATCGTTGCGTTAATTTCAATCAAAACAAATCACCCCTTTAATTACGCATTGCGCTTTACGCATTACGCATTAAAGAAGCGGGTTGGCGTAGAGCATGATGAGCGCGACGACCGTTGCGATAATCGCCATAGCTTCAATCAAGCCGACGGAGATAAGCGTGTTGGTGAAAAGCGTGTTCTTCGCTTCGGGCTGACGCGTGATTCCGTCAATGAATTTGCTGGTGACGAGGCCGTCGCCGACGCCCGCGCCGATTGCCGCCAAACCCATGGTGATACCTGCGCCCAAAAGTGCTGCTGCTACCATAATCGCATGTTCCATTTTAAAAAGTCCTCCTTAAACAATAAAAAAATTATTCGGCGTGATCTTCCTTGACCGCGTTGGCAAGGTACGCCATTGAAAGCATTGTGAAGATAACCGCCTGCACGCAACTGATAAAGATACTGAACGCCAGCCACGCGACTGACGGTATCGGCATCCAAATCGGCATGAGCTTAAGCAAGACGATGATTAGAATTTCGCCCGCGAGAATGTTTCCAAATAGACGGAAGGCAAGCGTTATCGGCTTTGCGATTTCCTCAATCATGTTGATAACGACGAAAACCGGCGTAGGTTGGAAAAAGTGCGCAATGTAATGACCGCCCTTGAAGTACAAGCCGAGGCAGTGGACAATACAGACAACCAGCAGAGCAAGACCGAGCGTCGTGTTCAAGTCGTTGGTCGGCGACGCCATGAGCGGCACGAGCCCGATTAAATTGCTTGCCAACAGGAACATGAACAGCCCGACGATAAACGGCGCAAGCATACGCCCGCGACTGCCCATCATTGCGTCAATCTGGTCGTGAAGCCAAAGGATAACCATTTCAACGAAATTCTGCCAGCCTTGCGGGACGACTTTCAAGTTGCGCGTCGCAAGGCACGCGACCAAAAGCACGATGCCCATTGCCAGCCACGTCATTTTGAGCGTCTCGATATTGAACGTTAAGCCGAGGAAATTTATCGTCTCGCGGACACCAATTTCATGCATAAGTTCACCTCCTTAAAAAAGTTTTCGTTTAATTTCGGAACGAGCCAGGACGAACAGCGACGTCAAGTAAAACACGCCGAACGAAACCGCCGCCGCCAAGAAAAGTTCGGTGGAAATGTGCACGGCGACCGCCAACACGACGAAAATCATTCCGAGCCGCAAGAGCAACCCGACAAGCATAATTTTCTTCGCCTGCGCGGCGGGCGCGGAAGCTGCTGCCTCCAAGCGCGCTGCCGTCGACAACAAATAAAAAAAATTCAACAACGCGCCGATTAAGACCGCTCCGCACAAGTGAAGCTGTCCCGCCGAGATCAGTTGCAAAGACAAAACTGCCGCCACGACCGAAAAAATTTTCCAACTTTCCTTGAACGTACTTAATACCTGTCTCATGCGTCAACACTTCGACGCCGTGAAGATTTTCCCTTTACTGCCGAAAAATTTTTAGCGCGACGCCGCCCGCGTGACGCAGGGAAATTGTACACGGCGAAGAAAATTTTTCAACCAAGAAAATTTTTGGGGGCTCCGATATGTTCAAAGACTTTTGGCAACGGCGGCGCGCATTGGTCGAGGCGGACCTGATTAAGGAGTTGCGGCGCACCGAATCGCTTGACGAAAATTTAATGCGTGCAATGGAATACAGCTTGATGGCGGGCGGCAAACGTTTGCGCCCGATACTTTTGATGGCGGCGGCGGACGCGACGGGCGGCGCGGGCGAAAAGTTCATAACCGTGGCGGACGCGCTGGAAATGATTCACACGTATTCGCTGATTCATGACGACTTGCCGGCAATGGACAACGACGACTATCGGCGCGGCAAGCTGACCAATCACAAAGTCTTCGGCGAGGCGACGGCGATTCTTGCGGGCGACGCACTGTTGACGTTGGCTTTTGAAGTCGTGCTTCGGCAAAAGGACGTTGCGCCCGAAATTTTGTTGACGGTCTTGCGCGAGATAAGCGTCGCGGCGGGTGCGGCGGGCATGGTCGGCGGACAGGCGATTGACTTGCGTTCGGAAGGCGTGCAAATCGATTTGGCAACGCTCAAGCTCATGCACATGGGCAAGACGGGCGCGCTGTTCAAGGCGGCGATTCGATCGGGCGCGCTGTTGGCTCAAGCTCCCGCCGATAAGTTGGACGCCCTCACGCGCTACGCCGAGGCTTTCGGGCTTGCGTTCCAGATAACAGATGACATCTTGGACGTTGCGGGCGACACGACGATTTTGGGCAAACCGACGGGCTCTGACGCCAAAAACGGCAAGGCGACTTACGTCAGCTTGACTTCGCTTGACGAGGCGAAACGACTTGCAAAGGAAGCTGTCGACGAGGCTTTGACTGCACTTGAAATTTTCGGCACGGAGGCGGACTTTCTGCGCGAACTTGTTCAATATCTTGTCGCCCGCGAAAAATAATCGAAGCGCGTCGTCCAATCGACGCGGAAAATTTTTTCAAGACGGCAAGGAGGTTTTTTCATGGGCGTGAAAGATTTCGTCAAGCAATGGGCGAACGTCGTCGGCAAGGAGCGTGCCAATTACCAAAAATTTTGGCTGACGCTGATTCGCGACGTGCTCGGCGTAGACAAGCCCGAAAATTTCATTCAGTTTGAAGTGCCCGTGCAACTCGCGCACAAATCCTTTATCGACGGCTACTTTCCCGATACAAAAGTCATCGTCGAACAAAAATCCTACGGCGTCGACCTCGAACGCGAAATCACTCAATCCGACGGCTCGAAGCTCACGCCCTACGAACAGGCGCGCCGCTACGTCACGGGCTTGCCGCTTAGTATGCACCCGACCAAAATCGTCACCTGCAACTTCCGCGAATTCCTGATTTACGACATGGAGACGCTCACCGCGCCGACCTGCATAACCCTCGACCAACTGCCCGAAAAATTTCACGTACTCGACTTCCTTATCGACGTGCACCAAAACAAACTCCGCATCGAATTGGAACTGTCGTTGCAGGCGGGCGAAATCGTCGCAAAAATCTACGACGCGCTGCTTGCCCAATACGTCAATCCGAATTCCGCCGAATCGCTCGCAAGTCTTAATAAACTCTGCGTTCGGCTCGTCTTTTGCCTGTACGCCGAATCGTCGGGGATTTTCGGCAAGCACATAACCGCGCGAACGATTTGGCGGTGGCGCAAGCTTACGGCTTCGAGGCGATCTTGGACGACGAGCCGGCAATCGTGACGGAACTGTTCAAACTATACGCGGCGGCGACGGGCGTGACGCTTGACGACGCGACGGATTGATTGACAACGCGGTGCGAGTGTGATAGATTAAACGCGTCGATAAGACAACAACTGCAATGAGGATAGCAGTTCCTACATGGTTTACACCGAAACGAAAACCCCCGCCAGCCTGACGAACTGTGCGGGGGCTTCGTTTTGCCATAACCGGGTGACGAATCCGATTAGCGGGCGGGTTGAGTGGATTCTGCCGTTTAGAACCACTTTTTAACGATATACGTGACGATGAGCCCGCCAATGACGATAGCGGTCACCTGCACGCCGAGCTGAATGAGGATATCCTCCATGGTTTTCACCTCCCTCCTCAAGCGTCGAGTTACCGCCTTAAGAGGTACGGCATTGGCGCGATTATATCAAGGCGTCCACAGTTTGACAACGCGGCGGGTTTGTGATAGATATGCGTTGATTCAAGCAGTCTGTCATAAATTGCAAACGAAGGGAGCTTTTGAAATGGGTTCTTCAGAGATAAAAAATTTCGGCATCCTCGGCAACCCCGTGGGTCACTCAATGTCGCCGCGAATTTATAGAGCGGCGTTCGACGCGGCGGGCTTCCCGAATTATAATTACATACCGTTGCCGGTGCACGCGGGCAAGTTGTACCTTGCGGTCGAAGGGCTCAAAGGCTTGGGCTTTCGCGGCGCAAACGTGACGATTCCGCACAAGTCGACGATAATAAAGTTCCTAGACGCAGTGGACGCTGACGCAATGATAATCGGCGCAGTCAACACGGTCGTAAACGACGGCGGCATATTGACGGGCTACAATACCGACGTTTACGGCTTCCTTGCCGCGTTGCACGAGGCGAATTTTTTGGCTGAAGACTGCAACGCCGTGATATTGGGCGCGGGCGGCGCGGCTCGTGCAATCTTGTGGGGCTTGTGCAAGCGGCGTGCGGAGAGCGTGATAATCGGCGCGCGCAACGAGCAAAAAGCCGACGCGCTTGCCAAAGATTTTTTGAACTACGGACACGTCGAGGGCTTCGATTGGTATTCTTACGACTTTCATGAAATGATGAAGACGGCGGACATTGTTATCAACACGACGCCGCTTGGCATGTATCCCGAAGTCGACGACATGCCGCCCGTCGATTTGTCGCTGTTGCCCGAAGGCGCGCTGGTCTACGACATAATCTACAACCCCGCCGAAACGAAACTTTTGCGGACTGCGCGGGAGCTCGGCTACCCCACGCTTGACGGGCTGTCGATGTTGCTGTTGCAGGGCAAGGAGGCTTATCGGCTGTTCACGGAGGAAACGCCGGATTTGGAAGTTATGAAGGCGGCATTGAAGTCGGGGCTCAATCTCAAATGACGGACTTTGACGAGCGGCTTCGGAAACTGATTCACATGGAGCGGCACAACTTCGCGGGTTCGTCGTCGCAGGCGATTGTCGAGCTTGTAAATCTAATTTTCGACTTTGCGATAAAAATGCGGGCGTCGGACTTGCACCTTGAGCCGTATGAAAAATCGTTGCGCGTGCGCTATCGAATCGACGGACACCTGCAAGAATTGCATCAACCGTTGCCGCTGTCTATGGCTGACGCGCTGACTTCGCGAATAAAGATTTTGGCGCGCATGGACACGACAACTTTTCAGCCTTTAGACGGCGCGATACAATTCGGGAACGTCGAAATGCGCGTGGCAAGTATGCCGTCATTCGGCGCGGAGAGCGTGACGATACGTCTGCTTGATTCGTCGCTGGAATTGAACAACTTGCACGACTTGGGCTTCGCGGCGGCGAACGAGAAAATTTTCCGGCAAATGATTGACGCGTCGGCGGGCATGATAATTTTGACGGGGCCTATGAATTCCGGCAAGTCGACGACGCTTTACGCCGCGCTGCGCGAACTCAATCTGCCGTCGCGTTCGATAATGACGTTGGAGGATCCGATTGAACAACACGTCGAAGGAATCAGCCAAGTGCAAGTCAACGAGAAAACGGGCTTGACGTTCGCGGCGGGCTTGCGTGCGATGTTGCGCATGGATTGCAACGTCTTGATGGTCGGGGAGGCTCGTGACGCGGAGACTTCCAAAATAGCGGTACGCGCCGCGCTCACGGGTCATTTGATTTTCACAACACTTCACGCCAACGACTCGTGCAGCGCGGTTTTCCGTATGTTGGAGATGGGCGTCGAACCGTATCTGTTGGCGGCGACGCTCAACGGCGTGGTTGCGCAACGGCTCGTTCGTCGGCTCTGCCCGCATTGCAAGAAAATCTGCGCGGACGGAACGTTTGAGGCAATCGGTTGCCCCGAATGTCGCGGGACGGGTTACAGCGGACGAATCGCCTTGCATGAAATCTTGCGCGTCGATAAGGGTTTGCGTTCGCTGATTTTGACAAGCCGCGACTTGGACGAAATCAGAACCGTTGCCCTCGACGCCGGCTTGAAAACTTTGGCTGACGACGCCCTTGAAAAAGTCCGCACAGGTGTCACGACGCTAGACGAAGTGCACCGCGTTTTGGGAGTTGAAGTATTTGATGATCCGCGAAATGAAGCCGAACGAATACGGCGCGCTTGAAAATTTTTTGTACGAGGCAATTTACCTGCCCGAAGGCACGCCGCCGCCCTCGCGTGACATTATCGAACGCCCCGAACTGCAGGTTTACGTAAAAGACTTCGGTACACGGGCGGTTGACGTTTGCTTTGTCGCGGAGGTCGACGGGCAACTTGTCGGCGCGTGTTGGTCGCGAATCATGAACGACTACGGACATCTCGACGACGAAACGCCGTCACTTGCGCTGTCCGTGCTGAAAAATTTTCGACGCCGTGGAATCGCAACCGCGCTGACTGAAAAACTTTGCCTGCGCCTTGCCGAAAACTTCAAGCGCGTGTCGCTGTCCGTGCAAAAAGAAAATTTTGCGGCGGTTGAATTGTATCGGAAATTGCGCTTTGAAGTCGTCGACGAGCGCGGCAACGAACTGCTGATGGTCAAACGATTGGAGGCAAGCTAACAGTTAAGATAAAGTTATAAAATATTATAAAACGCTGTTGATTTTTGAAGGTTTTTTGATAGAATATCTTAGGGGGTGGACTTCTTGAGATATTTCACAATCAATAAATTCTCAAAAATCGTTGGAGTAACTCCACAAACATTGCGGAACTGGGATAAAACCGGCAAGCTAAATCCTCATCACACAACCGAGAACGGCTATAGGTATTATTCTGAAGAACAATTAAAACAAGTTCTAAGAACGTGTGTTCACAGTAAAAAAGTGGTATAGTAAGTGCATTATGAGAGAAAAATACGAAACAGATTTAACAGACGAGCAATGGGCAGTTATCGCGCCCTTGTTCTCCAATATGCGTAAATACAAATGGG
>Ga0247609_10001143_pt1 | contig 32873 bp, 45 predicted proteins | sample 172DNAGHGlowgp2_FD_193487 | JGI IMG/M metagenome (GOLD analysis project Ga0247609, IMG submission 193487) | Sheep rumen microbial communities from Palmerston North, Manawatu-Wanganui, New Zealand - 1728 DNA GHGlow gp2 | ecosystem: Host-associated > Mammals > Digestive system > Stomach > Rumen ... | reverse complement strand
AACCAGCGCAATCATCCAAGTGAGACTTCTCTTGATTGTTTTGCTTTTGACTATGTAGTACATAATGATGAAGGACTAGATTTACTTAAAGAAAGCGCAATTACAATCTTAAAAGATTTAGGATATATTTGATTTAAAAAAAATATTTTTTACTCAAAAAAATAATTTATTATATATCACTCTTACTAAACGTACTATTCTTCTGAGAGGTGAGAGAAGATGACAACTAAAGAAAAAATAGAATATCTAGTCGAACGCGGTATTAAAGTAGTAGACTTAGCTAAACGGGTTGGATGTAATCAAACTACTTTAGGCCGCTGGCTCCGTAATGAAACTAATATTTCTTCTCGCCTTGAAAAAGATTTGAATCAAATGATTCAAGATTTTATTAAGGAGATAGAAGTTTTAAAGGAGTGATATTATGGGTTTAATTTATATGAGAATTAGTCCTAGTGGTGGTAAATATATAGGACAAACTATTCAAACCGAGGAGCATAGATGGCGAGATCACTGTAAAAATGCTCATAATGAAAATAGTGAAGAATATAGTACAATTCTAAATAAAGCTATACGTAAATATGGTGATAATAGTTTTTCAGTCACTATTTTAGAAGATAATTTGCCAATAGAACAATTAAATGAACGAGAAAAATACTGGATTGATTATTATAAAACCTATTATTTAGATAATAATCATGGCTATAATATGACTCTTGGCGGCGATAGCGGTCCGCGAACAAAAAGTAATTCTACTCCAGTTTTACAATATGATTTATCAGGTAAGTTTATTAAACAATGGGATTCCGCCGCGAAAATAGTAGAAACCTATAATGATGAATTAAGTAATATTCTTTTAGTTTTAAATCATGGAAGATTACATTCATATAAAAAGTATTTATGGAAATATATAGATGATAATACACCAATAGAACAGCTAATTCTTAATTATAAATACGGACAAGCCGAAAGAAGTTATAAATCTACTGAAGTATATTGCGTAGAAATGGATACTTATTATCCTTCTTTTTCACAAGCAGAAAAAGAATTAAATGTGTCTAGAAAAATGATTAGTAAATATGCTAAATTAGGTATAGCAGAACCAAAATCTCAATTACATTTTATTATAATTAAAGGAGAAAATAAATGAATTATTTTACTATGGAACCAATGCGTTATTTCGCTCCGCCTTCCACTATGAGCGCCGAGACTAGGCGTGCTAAACTTGAACAAATGATTGATAGCGGAAGTTATCTGTTTGGTTTAAAGACAGACGGTAATTGGTCGCGTGCTGTCATTACTCCAGAGAGACAGGCTCTACAGACTCGTGGAATTTCTACTGTAACCAAAACATACGGAGAAATCCAAGATAAGGTATTCTTTTGGGAAGATATTTGTAAGGCATTTGATAAAACCACTGTTATACTTGGAGAAGTATATCTTCCCGGCGCAATTGATAAAGATGTGGGTTCAATATTGCGGTGCCTAACGCCGAAGGCATTGGCAAGACAGAAAGATAATAAATTGAAATGGCGTATCTTTGATGTTCTTGCTCTGGACGGAAAAGATTATATGGACACAGGATTTGAAGAGCGTATAAAATTAATCCCAATCGTAGTACAGCGCATCAACTCCTCATTAGTCGAGGGGGTGACGTATTATGAGATGGATGATACATTCTTTGATCGAATGGGCGAAATCTTCGCATCAGGTGGAGAAGGAGCGGTTTGCTACAAAAAGGATTCTGTGTATGTGCCAGGGAAACGTGGTCCTCATGCCTGGGATACTGTAAAAGTAAAGCAGGAAATTAGTTCTGAAATTGATGCCTTTATCAGTGGTATAGTTGCCGGAGAAAAACTATACACTGGTAAGGACCTCGGAACTTGGCAATTATGGGAAAATCATCGCACTGGAGAAAAAGTTGTAGGGTCATACTTTGGAGAATATCGTACTGGTGGAGCGTATATTCCAGTAACTAAAAACTATTTTAATAATTGGCCCGCCGCAATCCAGGTTAGCGTTTTAGATAGAAATGGAAATGAAGTACCATTGTGTAAGGTCTCAGGCTTGACGGAAGAATTTAAGACGTCTTTGCGCGATGACCCCAATAGATGGATAGGATGTCCTGTTACTATTGGAGGCATGATGGTTTCATCAGCTAAAGCAGATTCAGAAGGAAATGGTATCTCTATTCGCCATCCGCTTTTGAAGCGAATTAGAGAAAATGACCTCACCAAAGAGGATTGTACTTTAGCGAAAATATTTGATTAAGCGCATAAGCGCGAAGGAGGTTCTTATGGATTTAGAAGAACTACTTTCTGGTATCTATGAGAAACTAAACGCTGCTGAACTTAGCCCAACTATGTATCAGTATTATGATTAGCTTTTCAATCATAGGACTATTATATTAAATGATGACATTTCAGAACGAATTGTCGAATGTGTATATTTACCATTAAAATCATTCGAGGAAGATGATTCTACTGAACCGGTTACTCTTATACTAAATAGTAGCGGTGGTTCCGTATCTGATGGATTCTTCCTCGCGCATTATTTATCGCAGTATTCTAAGCCGCTAAATATTATTGTTTTAGGATATGCTTGTTCTATGGCAACAGTATTGCTCGCGGCCGGTGGAAAAAATGAAAATGTAATACGTTATTGTTATCCTTGTTCCTATGTTCTAATTCATGATGGTTATGTCGCTCTTGCGGCGGCGGAAGCAAAAACAGCCAATGACATTATGAGTTTTAATAATGAAATTGACAAAATGATTCGCCAGTTCTTTTTAGATAATACGAATCTGACCGCTGAAGAATATGACACTCACGCAAGAAAACAATGGTTCCTCTTTGCTAATGAAATGAAGGAAAAGAACCTAATAGACAAAATCATCGGAGTTGATGAAGAATGAAGATTAAACATTGGGCTGATACATCAGCATTGTTACATTAGCCATTACTCGATACAGATATTGGTATAGCAATTAGTACATTAACAGTAGCAGAATTAGAACATATTAAAAATAGTAATGAAAATGAAACTACTAAATACAAGGCGCGCGAAGCAGTTCGCGCCCTTTTAACTAATCCAAAATTTGATGTAATTCTTACAGATAACAAACGTATTGATAAGATGCTTAAAAAATATAAGTTTTTAAGCAATATTCCAGATCATAGGATTCTTTGTGCGGCCGAACTATATGCAATAGATTAGGGAGAAGATATAGTATTTCTAACTAGTGATGCTCTTCAATATTTATTTGCTCAACAAATGCCGCATTTATCGGCTACATATCCAATGGGCAACGAAGAAACGCTAAGTCGTGAAGAATGGGCCGGATGGGGTAAATACTATCCTAATGAAGCTGAAATGACATTATTATATTAGGATCCTAAAATCAATACATTGAAATGTAAAGTAAATGAATTTGCTGAAGTATATGAAGGAAAAGAGTTAAAAGATGTATTATTCTGGAATGGACACGAATATCGTAAGCTAAAGTACAAAGATTTTACCGCCCCTACAGGCGAACATATATCTCCTCGTAATATTGAACAAAAAATGTATCTAGACTTATTACAAAATGACAGTATTCCAATTAAACTATGTATAGGACGTTTTGGAACTGGTAAGTCAATGTTTGCTGAAACTTGGGGAACTCATCAACTGTAGATGGGTAAATTTGATAAGATTGTATTCGTTAAGAATAATCTTGATGTAAAGGGTGCAGGTAAATTAGGCATTCTTCCAGGCGATGAAATTGATAAACAGTATCCGTGGTTGCGATAGATAGAAGACCACCTTGGCCCGCAACTATTTGAACAATACTTAAATGAAGGCAAGATTGAACCCGCTCATTTATCAACTTTACGTGGCCGCGACTTAAAGAATTGCTTAATTCTAGTCGATGAGGCAGAGAATCTTTTAACTACAAATATTTAGCTACTACTCGGACGTGTGGCAGAGGGCAGTCAAATTATCTTCTGCGCGGACGTTAAGCAGTGCGATTACAAGGATGCTAAAATGTCTGGTATTCCAAAACTAATTGATGGACTTGCTGGCAATCCTTTATTTGGAATGGTAAAACTTATTAAGTCAGAACGTAGCGCAGTGGCTGCATGTGCTGATGCATTAGATTGATATAGAGGCAATGCCTCGGACCGTTACCGTAGGGACAATTCTATTGAATTGTCCCACTTTTTTATTTGACTTTTTATAATTTTTATGATATAATATATTAAGAATAGGAGGGATGTAAATGCAATCTTTAGTTAAATCTCCATTAAATTATATAGGAAATAAATATAGAGCCTTACCATAGTTATTATAGATTTTCCCTAAAAATATAAATACTTTTATTGATTTATTTACAGGTGGAGGAGACGTAGTAGCAAATGTTTGTTCTAAAAAAAGAATTGCAAATGACATTAATAAGCCAGTCATAGAAATTTTGCAAAGTTTCCAGCAGTATCCTTTGCAAGAAATTATGAATTATATAGATCATCGTATTGAAGAATTTAATCTAAATAAAACTAATGCAGATGGATATCTAAAATATAGAACACTATATAATACGATAAACTCTGGTTATGATACTCCATTAGATTTATTTACTATAACACGCTTTAGTTATAACCAAATTATTCGTTTTAATAATAAAATGGAATTTAATGCGGCTTTTGGGAAAAATAGAAGTAGTTATAATGATAATATGCGTAATAATACAATTGCTTTTTGCCCGAGAATATAGACAGTTTAGTTTACTTCTAATGATTTTCGTATATTTGATTTAAATAATTGCAATAAAGATGATTTTATATATGTTGATCCACCATATCTAATTGCTAACGCAGATTATAATGCAGGAAGAACTGCTAAATTGTCTTGGAATCATTTAGATGAAAAGGCTATTCATACATTCTTAGATACTGCTACTTCATTGGGATTAAAATGGGGAATGTCTAATTTTATTAAACATAAAGATAAAGTTAATGAAATTACTGAAAATTGGGCTATCTCTAATAATTATAATATTTATAATATAAAAGCAGATTATTCTAAATTAACTACTAAAGCTTCCCGTATAAATGAACCCACTATAGAAGTGTTAATCACTAATTATAACTAAGGGGATGATTATCATTATTGTAGAGTATAATGGGAAGTCTATTGAAACTTTAACATGGGTTGAAGTATCTGATGAAGAGCGATTATAGTTAAAAAAAGAATTTTTTGCTAAACCAGAATTTTCTTAGGTAGTCAAATAGTTAGAGACACTCTCTAAAAATGGAGTAATGGTTGATAAAGTTACTCGTTATTATTTTAGAGATATTATGTCTAAAGTGTAGTTAAAAAATGCAAAGTGGACTGTTGAAGAAGTATTTGAATCAAATGATTTATTAGGAATATTTAAAGCCAAAACAATGACCAATACAAGGGTTTTTGATAGTAATAAGTTATCTACAAATATAGATACAGCAATTCGTCTTGGTGGCCATAACATCGCCAGTCTTCCTCCTAATTTTCCAATGAAAATTGCTAAAGATATTGTTAAAAAATATAATATCAATAATAATTGGTATGATTTTAGCTGTGGTTGGGGAGTACGATTAATATGTGCTATGAGCCTAGGAGTTAACTATTATGGTACAGATCCAAATTATCTTTTAACTGAAAGATTAGAACAATTAAGTAATGATTATAAAGATAATATTGGATTAAGTACAATAATTGATATAAGAACACAAGGCAGTGAATGTTTTATACCAGAATGGGAAAATAAAATGGGGTTAGCTTTTAGTTCACCACCATATTTTGATTTAGAAGATTATGTAATTGGAAAACAAAGCTATAATAAAAATACTTCTTATGAGGCGTGGAAAGCTAATTACTTAAAGCCAACATTAAATAATATTTATAAATATTTAATAAATGATGGTATATTGGCTTTTAATATAAAAAATGGAAAAACTTATAAATTAGCAGATGATACAAAAGAACTTGCAGATGAATGTGGATTTCAATTAGTTAATATTGAGCTATTAACAAATAATCAAAGAATTACTTCATCAGGCTTAATAAATAATGCTGAGAATATCTTTATATTTAAGAAAAAAGAATCAAATATAAATATTTCAGTGCCAACAATTGAAACACAACCAGTGGCATGTGATCCTATTGAAGATGACACAGAAGAACAATCTGTAAAAACAAATAATGATTCAATCGAAGTTGCAGTTGCAGATGTATTAGATATATATTTAATTGGAGTTAAAAGTAAAAAATAGTTAACTGATATAAATATATATAATTCTGACAATATTTTCTTAGGAGAACGATATTTCGCAACGGTATCTAATTAGATTCTTTCAAACATTTAGTTCTTATCTTCTTATTAGCTTGGAAAATATATTGAAGTAAATAAATAGAATATTATAGATTTATTAACCTATATGTCTTATCATCGTGATTATAATAATAGTTTTAAAACAATAGTAAAATTGTGTGAAATTATTAATACATGGGAAGAAATGGAAGAAAATAACTTTCATCTTTTCTTGTAGATAGAAAATAATTAAGGAGGACTTTATGCAAACGATTACCTATTCTCAACCAATATCACCATTTATATAGAATTATTTTAATTTATATTAGCTATATAGCGATATAGAAAATATTCATCTCAACTTATCTTTATATACATTTCCCGATTCTTTTAAACCATTATTTAATACTTTAGAAATTGGACTACAAGATTCATATGAATATCAATTTAATTCAAATAATATAAAACCAATATATAATTTTACTTCATTTAACAAAAAAATTATTATTGCTTTTAGTGGAGGAAAAGATAGTACCGCGCTTGCAATGCATTATAAAGAATTAAATTATTAGGTGATTTTATATCATTTACATGGAATTAATAGAGCATACCCAAATGAACAACAAGTTGCTAAAGAAGTCGCTGAGTACCTAAATTTGCCATTAATAGAAGATACTATAAAATTAAATGGATCAAATTCTTATTTAGAACATCCATTTAAAAATTAGTTAATATGCTGTTGTATTATTAATTATTTAATACAACATCAATTATTTGATTATGAAATAGGTTTTGGAGACTTTAATAATGATACAATTTCACGCAGTTTATTTGATAGAAACTGGTCTGATAGTGTAGAAATGTGGAATAGTTTTCAAGAAAGTTTAATAAATTGTAAAGGATTAAAAATTAATATTATTTTTAATAATTATATAGAAACATTAAAAATAATTTCAAAAGACTTAAAATTATTAAATTTAGTTCAAAGCTGTTTATCCCCTTATCGTTTTTTAAATAACTTACATCAAATTAATGAAAATAAATATAATATTAAATTATTCAATCATAGATGTGGTAGCTGTTGGAAATGTTGCGTTGAATATATTTTTTTAACAGATAATTAGATTATAGAAAAAAATATAAACTATTATAAACATTGCTTAGATGTTTTAAAAAAGAAATACAAAACTGAATTACCTAATATGCCATATACAAATAATATAAATGATATTTACAAAGCTTTTCTATTCTCTAATATACCGATGGAGGAAAATAAAATATGATTGATTATTCTGAATTTATTTTATATACAAATATTGATGATTTAAAAAATATCGGAGAAATAATGACTGAGAATACTTAGCTTCATGGTTTAAAATAGCATTCTCCTAAAATTTATTTTGAAGAAAGTTTATTTTTAAAACAATATAAAATTAAGTATGTAGCTATTAAATTTCCAGATAATGATATTGTATCATATATATTTAAATATACTCAAATTTTCAATACTAAAAGTTATAGATTAACTACCTTACCTATTTCAGAATCTGGAAATAAACTACATGAAGCATTAATCTTAATTCATTTATATAATATTGCAAAAAAAGAATTATCTATAACTGTAAATATAAATGAAATTCATTATCCTTTGTCAGAATATAAAATAATTGGCTATGAAAATTATTATTTTACTTATAAAAATTTATATACAAAAATAATAAAAAGTAAATCAAACAGATATTATTATAATAGATATTCTAATTTAAAAATAATAGAAATTTTACCAAATGAAATTAATAATAATGTAATAGATATTATATTAAATATTTATAATCAATGGGAATCCTTACACCCTAATCCTGTAAAATCTACAAAAAAACATATAATAAATATACTTAAATCTCCTCCAAGTGATTTAAGAATATTCATTGGACAGTTGAATGAGAATAATATATATTTTTCATTAACAACAAAACATAGTGACCATTTTACTTGTTGTTATGCTTATGGACTCACTAGAAATCCTAAATATAATAATATAGATTTAATATGTATCCTACATATTTTACAATATATTGAAAAAAAATATAATATATTATTATATTATTATTTAGGATATACAGAAAATAATAAATCTTTAAAATATTTTAAAGATAAGTGGGCCGATGATAAAATAATAATTTATAAAATTTGTCATAAAAACTTTTTTCAAGAATGTAATAATATGCTGAATGTAATAGGAGGATACTATGGAAGAAATGAGATTTAATGATCTAACTCGTGATTTTATTGAAGATTTTATTACTAAACTTCCACGAGAAGATAAACTAAAATTGAAAGCATACGTTGAAGCCAATCCACGTGACACTTCATCAAAAATTTTTATGGTTGTAAAAAGTTATATCTACAATACTTATTTTAAAAAAGAACCAGTCCCAGAAAAACGCAAAACATTATTTTCAGATGCTTTAAATGATCTTCTAAATGTTGGAGAAAATGAAGAAGAATAATAATTATCTAACCGGACTAATTTAGTCCGGTGGCACTACCATGTGAGCCTATTTTATTTGACTTTTTTAAAATTCTGTGATATAATAAAGAAAAACAGTTATAGGAGGAATTTATATGTCTGAACAACGTACAATTTATGATGATATGATTGATGAGTATTTTAATCGTCATCCAGATGCAGGACTTGCATGGTGGATGCTGCCACTTGAACAGCAACCAGAAGGTTTTAAGTTAGAAATGTATGATATTCTATGGGATTTGACGCATAAGGAGAATAAAGATGAATAAAGAGCCTCTTGGATACTTGGGCGGCGATATTATGACATATGGCTCAAATCTCGCACGCCAAGAAGAATATGATAAGTTTAAGGCCGCGGGCATTCCGGGCAAAGTATACAGTCCTGTACAGAATAAGTCAATTAATGACAAGTCCAATATGACTGAAGAAGAAAATAATCATCTCGCGGAAAAAATTTGTGAAGCAGATATTGAGCGGTTATGGAATAGTGATTATACTGTCCTGTGTCCAGAACAGAGCGCCATTGGCACTATGTGCGAAATGGGAGTTCTATATGGATGGAAATATATGGCAGATAAGCTAATGGATATAGAACAGGAATTTATGGATGCGCATTTTGATGAATATAGCCATACTACTCCCGAAAGACGTTTGGAATTAAGAGATGAAATGGCTCAAAAAGTTCGTGATGAAGTTCAACGTCTTGCCTATAAAAAGAATTATGCTCACTATTTTGATATTCGTACCAATCATCTAAATGAGAAAGATTGGCGCCGAAGTTTCAGCATTAATCAAATGTTATATGGAATGATTTTGTACGCTACGGAAGATCATATGCTTCATAATTCTTTCGATGAAATCCTTCCGCTTCTACAAAAAGAATATAAGACAGAAAAAACTGATGATTTTACATCCGATTGGAGGTAATAATATGACATTAAATGATAAAGTTTAGATGGGTGATTCAACCACTGGCACAAGTACTAGTACAACTTGGCACTGCCCATATAATCAGTCTAAAGCAGAGTAGGGTTGGGAATGTCCTCGTTGCGGCCGCATTAATGCTCCTTGGGTAAGGCAATGTGATTGTTCTGGAAGTAATTGGACTATAACAACAGCAGAGGGCTGGACATATAAACCAACTTGGTGGAAAGAAGTTACTTGTTAGGGAGCAAAAACTGTTCTTGATTCAGATACTTTTAAAGTTCATCCAGATTCTACTATATATCAAGCTGGCGGTAGTGATTATAGAGCAGGAGATACCTATATAAATGTAAATGGAACGTAGGCTAATTCAGATCCAAATTCTACTACAACCGCTTGGAATACATATTCTACAAATACTATTCATACTGGAAAAACAAATTATAAGGAGTAATTTATATGCTATATAACATCAATGATAGACTACCTGCGAAAAGATTATTCGTCGCGGCGATGCAGCAAGTTATTGCCTGTTTCGTTGCTACTATCCTAATTCCACAAATTTGTGGCGTTCCAATTGCTCCAGCTATGTTAGGAGCTTGTTTGGGTACTCTATGTTATCAATTAGTTACTCGCGGTCAAAGTCCGATGTTTATTAGTTCAAGTGGCGCATTTGTCGCTGCTGTAACTGGTGCGCTAGCGCTGGGAACTGCACCTAATTATCTTGCAGTATTTATCGGCGGCGGTGTTGTATGTATTGTATATCTCGCCGTTGGATTTGCCATCAATACATTTGGCACTGCTTGGATAAATAAGCTTTTACCGCCTGTTGTAATTGGCCCAATTGTTGCTGTGATAGGCTTAAATTTAGCGACATTTATTCCTACATACTTCCAGATTAACGGCCAATATAGTTTAATTGGGTTTGGTCTAGGTATGCTAACACTTATCATTACGGCTCTTATTTCTCACTATGGAAAGGGATTCATTAAGAATCTACCATTCCTTGTGGCTATTTTAATTGTATATGCTTTTGCCGCTATACTAACAATATGCGGAGTTCCAATTATTGACTTTAGTGTATTTAATGGAGTGAAACTATTCCAGCTACCAGATTTCGCTTTCCTACATTTTGGTTCTTGGGATTGGGGCTATCTACCGCAAATTCTCCTACTATTCCTACCACTAAGTCTTGTTACGATTTGCGAACACACGTCAGACCATAAGGCACTAAGTGCTGTAATTGGAACTGATTTAACACAGAAACCTGGCCTCGGACATACTCTAATGGGTGATGGTGCAGCTACTGCTCTTGGTACTCTTATTGGCGCAATGCCTAACACAAGCTATGGCGAGAGCGTTGGAACCACTGGTTTTAGTAAGATTTGTTCTAAATATGTAATCACATTAGCTGCAATCATTATGGGTATTGCCGCGTTTATTGGGCCTTTACAGGCTTTCCTAGTAAGTATTCCAAGTGCTATTTTTGGCGGCTGCGCAGCTATTCTCTATGGCTATATTACACTATCCGGTATTCGTACTATTAAGGACAATAATATTGACCTAAATAATAATAAAAATGTTACTATTATTGCCGCTGTTTTAACATTAGGTGTTTCCGGCGCAGTTTGTAACTTTGGAGTTGTCAGTATTGGTACCACCGCTCTTGCGATGATTGTAGGTATTGTGTTAAATCTTATTCTTAAAGAAAAGAAGCCTACTGAAATGGAAAATATTGATTTAACTGAAACACCTTGGAAAGAATAATATGGGGAGTCCAAATAAGGACTCCTCTTATTTGACTTTTTATAAAATTTTAGATATAATATATATAGAAATAGAAAGGAGAAAATTTACTATGGGAATGGACGCGTATATATTCAAAGCAAAAACCAAAAAAGTATTTGAAGATGACAACTGGTATAATAAGGTAGAAGAAGTATGGTACGCGCGCAAATATTGGGATCTTGTAGAACAGCTTCCCTTTATTGATAGTATCAATGATGATTGCGGCGAATTCATTCAACTTAAAAAAGATGATATTGAAAAGATGATTGAAATCGCTACACATACTCCGGATTATTGTGGCGGCTTTGATACTGTACCTGCACTCTGTAAAATTCTTTACAATTTTGATGAAGATGAGGAAAACGGATGGCGCTACTATTTTGAATTTGACTATTAAATGAGGTAAATATGGCCAACTTAAAAGCACTTGCGTTGACAAGTGATGTCGACAAAAGTACGTTTGACGAGGGCGTATATGGCTATATCACTCCTAAAATGTTTCAAAAGATAAACGAGAAGATACCTGGCAAAAATGGTAACTGGCGAACTCTCCTCTACTATCTAATAATGCAGAAACAGAATAGTGATGATTTTAGACCAGCTGAAGAAACTATATGTAAAGCCTGTGGTTTTAGTAGTTCTTCGCGTTACCGAGAAGCGCGCGATAAGCTATGCGAGTTGGGCTTCCTAACACATATACCATATAAAGAGTTAAGAATTAACTATAGAAAGATAATGGAATAATGACCGGTCAGCGGACACAACCGCTCAACGGTCACTTATTTTTAATCATTTTATGGTGTCCGTTGAAAGGATGTACAACCGTTCAGCGAAGCGGAAGTGACCGGTGAACATACGCTGATGTGTCCGTTGAACGTACACATAACAAATAAAATAAAATAAAAACAAAATAAGCGGCGCATGGATGCCCTAACGGGCATCCCGCCGCACAGGAGAAATAAATGAAAGTAAAAATTAAAATTTCATATGAATGGGAAGAAGATTTGACAGAGGCCTGGGAAGAGTGGAAAGCTGATGGTTATTCTATTGAAGAATTTAAAGAAAAAGAAATATGTTATCAGGATGCTATTTCACGATTAGATACTGCCGCGGATAATCATATCTGCTATGATTATAAAAGAAATTTAGAGGTAAAATGGGATGAGTAAGACGAATTGTAAAAACTGTGGCGCCGCATTGGATATTTTTTCTCCAAAATGTACTTTCTGCGGTACGAAAAATATCAATATGACCGATATTGATTTGGCATCTGGTGAAGCCGCTAATTTCATTTTTAAATTACCAAATAACTTTAAAAATATGGAAGGTAAGGAAATAGTTTTAAGTATGTTAGCAGTACCAGAGCTTCAAACAATAGAAATGACAAATGAACCAATCAGCGTATATGGTGGCTGGAGTGCTGCTCCCCTTGCTTTTGTAAACAACTATTCTTTAGAAATGGGATTAAATTTGCGGGCGGTTACTAATGTACATGATAATTCAATTTGTAATTTGACAGTTAAATAAAATTATGATATAATAAAAGAAAAAGGAGTACTTTAAAATGGAAATCAATGCTGAAATGAATAAAGTATTTGGTCAAGAAATGGCTAAACTTTTTGCCGCAACTATTGATGAGGAAGAACTGAAACAGAAAGCACAGCAAGTCTGGAATAATATGAATAAATCAGAATGGTCATATAATTCTAGAACTGAACCTGAAATTGAAAAATATATTAAAGATCAAATTTTAGATAGACTTTATGAAAAAATCAAAGCTATTCTAAAAGAGCCAATTAATGAAGAAGCACTTGAAAAGAAAGCACGTGAGATGGTTAATGAAGCTAGACGCGTAGGAGAAGAAGTAATTATACGAGATATGGCTCACCATATGGCTGATAATGTACTTTCTGCTTATAATAGAGATGAACGTATAGTACAAGGAGTACTTGCAGAAATGCGTATACAAAAAAACAATAATAAATTCTATTAATAGGAGATGTACTACAATGAAAGTAATTGCTCGTCCAATGGGTACTGGTAAGACAGAAGAATTGCTTCGTTCTGCCGCGCAAGATAAAGCACTAGTATTGGCTGAAAACAAAGCCGAACTTCAAGCTAAAGCAAATGCTTATGGTATTACTGTACAAGTAGTTGATTGGGATGATATAGTTAATACTTATTATGGACCAGATGTTCCTCTCTATATACATCGTATGGATGATGTGATTAAACACTATTTTGAAGAAGATTATAGCCTGAACTTAAAAGGTTATAGTATTAGAACGGAGAATTAATATGGAAAAGTATGACTATAGAAAAGTAATTACAGATGAAATAGTCGATTGGATAGTAAATCAGACCGATCTTATGGAGGATGATAGAGCCGCTCTATATGATGATGATATTTCTAATTGGATCTATGATGAAGTATTTGCAGAAGATAGCATAACTGGCAATGGTCCTTATGGATACGCGCGTGAAGAGCAATGTCGAGAGTATGTAGCATCTAATTTTGACCTATATTTTGAAGCCGCGCGCGAGTTTGATGATTTCCCAACTGGGGAAGTTGCTTGGACTTCACGTAATCCTGGGCAGCATATGGATGCTACTATTAGATGCTATTTACTTGGAGAGTGTATTGAGAAAGCATTGGAGGAATTACGAAAATGACTGTAAAAGAATTAATTAATGAATTACAGAAAGTGCCGGAAAATTGGCCTATTTGTATTGACGACCATATGGGATTCATTGAAGCGAATGAGCAGCTCATTAAAGTAGAAAAGAAAGTTTACATATGCTTTCCATATACAGACTCGGATGAGTTTAAATATATTAATTTAAAGACTCAAGATTTTGACTAATAATCAAAATTATGTTATAATTTAATGTAAAGAAAAAGAAGGATGTGATGATATGCCCGAAAAAGCATATGATATTAACTCTATTCAGAGCCTTGATTTCCGCGAGGGAGTTCGTACTAGGATTCAGATGTATCTTGGATCGGATGATAATGAAGGCACTTATCAGGCTTTGAAGGAAATCATCAATAATAGTACTGATGAAGCGCTCGCTGGGTATGGTAAAAAAATTCAAATATCATTAAACGAACAGACCAATACAATTACTGTACGCGACTATGGCCGTGGTGTTCCTTTTGGAACGCGCGAAGATGGTGAGAATGTTCTTGTATCTATCTTCACTAAATCCCATACTGGCGGTAAGTTCTCACACGATGCTTATAAGAATGCGTCAGGTCTTAATGGAATTGGTGGTAGTTGTGTATGCCTTTCATCAAGAAGGTTTACAGTACAAAGTTTCCGTGATGGAAAGAGAGCCGCAGCGATATTTGAAAAAGGAATTTTAAAAGAATATATAGAAGAAAAATGTAATAATCCTAGTGGAACTAGAATAGATTTTAGTCCAGATCCTGAAGTATTTTGTAATGGTGAAATAGGATATGAATATTCACGCATCTGTCAAGATATTCAAGATATTTCATATTTATATCCTGGTATTGAATTTATAGTTTCTAATGATACTGAAAGAAATGTCTATTGCGCGAAAAATGGTATTGTAGACTTTGTTTCACAAACAATAAAGAAACCATTACATAAACATATTATCACAGGATCTGCAAGTGACGGAACTGATTCGCTTGAAATTGCTTTCCAGTGGGGCGTTCGTCATGAAACTGCTTATGTATTTGTAAATGGTCTTCGCTGTCCAGAGGGCGGCTCTCCGATTACTGGTGCTCGTGCAGCTATCACTAAAACATTTAACAATCTTGCGAACGCTTCCTTTGACGGAGAATATATTCGTAAGAATTTGTTCTATGTTATTAATTGTAAGGTTGAGAATCCTTCATTTGCAAATCAGACTAAATCCAAAGTCAATAATGCTTCACTTCGTACCCTCGCTTCAACTGCTTTCTCTAATGCTCTAAAGGATATGAATACTCAATATCCGAATGAGTTCAATGCTATTGCTGAAATGCTTACTAAAATTGAGAAAGCCGAAGCCGCTGCAACTCGCGCTCGTGAAGCCATTATGAATATGGAAAAGAAAGAGCAAGAACAAAAAAAGCGTAAAATTAGCAGCTCCGATAAGTTTAAGGATTGTGAAAAGCATGGGCAGGAGTCAATGCTAATTATTAGTGAAGGTAATTCAGCATTGGGTGGTCTGATGCCCGCGCGCGATGTAAAGACAGAAGCACTCTACGCTGTGCGTGGTAAGGTTAAAAACCTAATGAAGCATCCGCTTGATGAATGTCTTGAAAATCAAGAAGTGAGTGATATTATTCTCGCGCTTGGATGTGGTATTCAAGAGAAGTATAATAGTAAGAAATTAAATTATGGCAAGGTTGCGATTGCTACAGACGCTGACGTAGATGGTTATGCCATTATGTGCCTCATTGCTACAATGTTCTATGTGCTTATGCCAAAGTTCATTGAAGAAGGTAGATTATGCTGGTTGCGCGCGCCTCTATATCGCTTGAGCAAAGGAAATAAGCGTGTATTCGCTTATGATGATACGGAGCTTGCAGAGCTGCGTAAAAAGTATCCTGATTGGGAGCAAGGACGCAACAAAGGACTAGGCGAAATGACCAGTGAGGACATGGAAGCATCTATGATGAGCAAAACGGATAGACACTTGGAAGTACTTACTATTGGAGATGTAGAAGCCGCGGCCGAATCGCTTAAAATGCTGATGGGGCCGGATGTTGATAATAGAAGAGAGTTCCTGTTTGAGAATGTTGACTTTAATATAATTAATAGTTGAGGTAAATATGGATATTGAGAATGCAAAAATTACAGGTACACGTATTTCTATGGCTGACCACGGCTGCTTGACTTTTTATTTAATGCTTGAAGGTGCTGGTTGGGGGTGTGGTTATGGTGGATATTGTATCGGTAATGGATACTTAGGTGCAAAGGAATTTAAAGCAGAATCTGGTGGCGGACTAGTAGCTATGATGAAAATTATGGATACAGTCGGTGTAGAATGCTGGGAAGACTTAAAGGGTAAATATATTCGGTGCAAGACAAATGGATGGGGCGGAACTATTGATGAAATCGGTAATTTGATAGAAAATAAATGGTTTAATATTCGTGAATTTTTTGCGAATAATAGTTGACAGATAATAAAAATATTTTCTGTTTGAGAATGTTGACTTTAGTATTATAAATGGGTGACAATATGGAAGAAGAATTAATTGGTATGTATAAAGGGAAAAAAGTTATTGCCATACCAGATAAAGAATGTATAGAAATTACCCTTCCGCAGACTTTAATAGATTATATTTTATATTTACAAAATATTGAAAAAGAATATCGTTGGCAACAATTGCAACACTTATTTGACAAATAATAAAATTTATTATATAATATAAGAAAGGAGATGAGAAGATGATTAAAAACGTAGATTTCCAACAAACCGTTGAAACAGCCTTTCTAAAGTATGGTGCGTCCGTGGCCCAGGAGAGAGCACTGCCAGATGTAAGAGATTTTTTGAAAATCGGCTTACGTCAAGGACTATATGCACAATACACCAACAAACTGACTCATAAGGATAAGTTCCAGAAGGCACAGAAGTCTGTCGCGGCTGCAATGACTCAGAGCTATGTACACGGTGATGTTGCGATGTATGATACCTTTATTCGTATGGCTCGGCCCTGGACCGCTCATTATCCTCTTGAAGAAGTTCAAGGTAGTTATGGAAATCCATCTTCTCCCAATTCTCATGCGGCGGCTCGTTATGTCGAAATGCGAGCAGCTGAACTTTCCGATTATCTATTTGCTGGATTAAATAAAAATGCGATTAACGAATGGTATTGGAACTATGATGATACAGAAAAAATTCCTTCCGTTTTCCCTTCTATCGGTTTTTGGAATATCGTTAACGGTTGCACAGGTATTGCTGTTGCTATGGCGACGTCCGTCCCACAATTCAACCTCAAAGAGGTAAATGATGCGCTCATTAAAATTATTAAAGATCCAAATGTATCTTTTGATGATATTTATTGTGCGCCTGATTTTGCTACTGGTGGGACTATTACTAATAGCAACGAAGTTAAGGAAAGTTTGAGGCATGGTGGCGGAAAATCTGTGCGGATGCGCGCAACACTCAAATATAATCCAGCAGAAAATATGATTCAAGCTACTGAACTTCCCTATAGTGTTTTTACGAATACAGTAATTGACCAATTGGCAGAACTAACACAGACTGACCCAGAATATGGTATTGATAAAGTTATCGATCATACTAAAAAGACCGCAGACATTCGTATTTATTTGAGCAAGGGCATAAACCCACAAAAGATGATTGCTAAACTTTATCATGATACCTCGCTTGAATATTGGTTTTCTATCAATATGGTTCTTCTTGATAAGGGAAGATTCCCGAAGGTATTTGGGTGGCGTCAAGCTTGTGATGCCTACATTGACCATATTCGTCAATGTAAACGTAATATTATACAGTTTGAACTCGATAAGGCAGAGGCGCGTCTAAATGTAGTTGAAGGACTATTGATTGCTGTAGCAAATATTGATGAAGTTGTAGCCATCATTCGCGCATCCAATAGTCCGAGTGAGGCGGCTAAAGCATTGATTGAGAGATTCGGCTTCAATAAACCGCAGGTAGAAGCGATTCTTGCTATGAAACTATCCGCCTTAACCCGAATTGATGGGATTAAATTAAATACAGAGAAAGAAGAACTTAATAGGTTTATCGCAGACCAAAGACACTTATTATCAAGCCCCCAGGACCTGGATAAAACTCTTATTGAAGCACTAAATATAGTGTCTGAAAAATTTGGTGACGCTAGACGCACTAAAGTTACTAATATACTGGGCGAAGAGGAAGAACCAGAAGAAATTCAAGAACAAGATATTGTTGTAATATATGATATGAAAACTTTACAACTCAAAGAGAAGAGTAAAGGCGCCAAAAAGCAGAATGTCATATATACAACAAATCTTGGTACTCTTACATTAATTACCGATGCCGGTAAGATGTATAATATTTCCTTGAGTAAGTTGAAGCTTGGAAAAGAATATAAGATAAACGAAGTAGCAGAAATTGGAGGAGAACATCCGCGCCTACTAATTGACACTATGAGTTTTAATGCTTATAAATCTATTACAAGCGTAACTCGCAAAGGATTTATTAAAAAGAGTAGCACAAACGAGTATCTTTCTCGCGCGAAAAAAGGTGTAGCAATTAACAAGATGGATAGTGATGATAGCATCGTATCTGTACTTCTTAGTAGTGATGATGATGATAAAATAGTGATTGTCAGTAACAATGATTACTACAACTGTTATTCATTGAATGAAATTAGCTATACTGGGCGTATGACCAAAGGCGTTAAAGCCATCAAATTGGAAAAAGATGGTTTCATTAAAGAGGCCAAATGGGTTGGCGATAAATCTTACACAGTTACCGGTCGAGCGGTAAAAGGAGTTAAAAATGGATAAGAAGTATATGACGCTATTTAAAGAATTAGCGCAATCTGTCGCGGCCTCAGCCGAGACAGTAATGGATTATGACCGTGAAAAAGGCGATGAAAAGGGTTTAGAAAATGCGACCATTATGCGGGACAATTTTCAAGAATTGGTTAATAGAATTGATGTAACTGAATATGTTATATCAAAAGCAGACGTAGCAAAATTTCTAATTGCTTCTACTATTATCACCAATCAGATACAGACTAAGATAAATGCTCTTAAAACCGCATTGGCCGGATACCAAACAGATTTAATTCCAAAATTACAGGATATTTTGGATAATGCTTCTTCTGAAGAAGAAGTACAAAAAATGGCCGAAGAAAAATTCACAATTTCAGAAGAATAAATATTTGACTATTTTTGAAATTTATTGTATAATAATTATAGAAAAGGTGAGAACCACCTTAAAAATGAAACAAAAAGGAGAATGAAAAATATGACAATTAACAGTGAACGCGTCCTAAACTTTATGAAGGAAAATTATGGTAAAGAATTTAGTAAGCAGGAAATTGCTGATGCTCTTGGTATCTCTCTATCTGCTGTAATCGGCAGCATCAATCCTCTCGAAAAGAAGGGTTATTCTCATGTAACTCGTGAAGAAACTATTGAATTGGAGCCCGCGACCGAGACCCGCAAGGCGAAGACCAAGGTTGTAAAGTATCACACTCTAACCGAAGAAGGACTAGCTTATGATCCGGTAGCTGAAGAAGCGGAAAAGGCTGCTGCAAAGCAGGCTGAAAAGGAACGCAAGGCCGCCGAGAAAGCCGCAGCAAAGGCAGCCAAAGAAGCAGAAGCAACTTTTTAATTAACTATCAACAATAAACGAAGCAAAGGAGAAATGTAAAATGAAGAGTATTCAGATTCAGGCAAACAACAAGATTAATCTCGCTGGTAAACTTATGGATGTTACTTTTGGTGAAGGAAAACTGTCCGATGGACGTCCTTATCAGCGCGCGACTATCACCGTTCGCGTAACTCAGTCTTACGGTGGAAAAGAAGAAACCAGTGATATCCAGCAGGGTATGTTCGCAACAGAGTTCACCTCTACTGGTAAGCCGAACCCCGCTTGGAAGAGCCTCAATGACCTTAAGCTGATGAAGACTGCGCAGAATGTTGGTATTGATAATGCATCTCATGTGCGTTGTACCGGTACTTCTCTGCAGGAGAATAACTTCGTATCTCGGAATGGACAGCTGATTAATGGCTGGCAGCTCCGTGGTAGTTTCATCAACGAAGCTAAGGTTGCTGATGTGGCATCTTTCGTAACGGATATCTTTATTATGGATATGCGTGATGAAGTGAATCGTGAAGGCGAAACTACTGGTCGTCTGATTATTAAGGGTGGTATTGTACAGTATGGTGGAAAACTCGACGTTGTTGAGTTTATCGTCGAGGCACCCGATACTGTTGAATATATTTCTCGTAACTGGGAAATCAATGGTACTGTCACCGTAAAGGGACGTATTAGGGTTCTTTCCCAGGAAGAAGAAGTGCAGTCTAGCGGCTGGGGCGAAGATGTTCCGGAAACCACGACTCGGTTCGTGCGTGAACTGATTATCACTACGGGTGATGATGAGTGCAAGGAAGAAGATTTTGCTTATGACCCAGTAGAAATTAAGAAAGCATTTAATGAGCGCAAGGCTGCAATCGAGCAGATGCAGATTAATGCTCGTACTACTGCTCCTAAGCAGGGAGCCGGTAGCGCAAACTCTGCGGAAGCTTCCTCTAAGAAGTATGATTGGGAGTAATCGTAAGTCAAACCAGTGACTTGGAGTGAGAAGTATAATCTGGCAATTGAAAACTTACGATGTGATAGAGGATTCGGGCATGAGAATTGGCTCATGCCCAACCTCGGACATTCATATGAAAGGAGGCAGAGTTAAATGGCAGATATTGATATTTTCTCTCTTGAACCATCAAAGATTTCAAGAGACTTGAAGGGTAAATTCCTTCTTATTTATGGTCAACCAAAGACCGGTAAATCAACATTTGGGAGTCAGCTACCTCGCGCGCTATTTATGAACTTTGAACAGGGTACAAATGCGCTAGCAGGTATTAAGAGTCAGCCAATTCTACGCTGGACGGATGCAAAGAAAGTTTTAACGCAGCTGCGGAAACCGCAAGCGAAAGAAATCTTTGATACTATCGTAGTAGATACTGCTTCAATCGCATGGCAGCTATGTGAAAAATATATTTGTCAGCGGGAGAATGTTGATAGTATTCGCGATGTTCCGTGGGGACAGGGCTGGAATATGCTAAAGCAGGAGTTCTCCGAGTTTTGGCGTGAAATTACACTACTCGGATTTGGTATTCTCTTTATCGCGCATAGTAAGGATAAGCCTACAGAGATGCGTAATGAAGATGGTGAAGCGATTACTGCTGTATGTCCCGATCTACCAAATCAGTGCTATACAATTATCAATTCGATCGTAGATATTATTGGCTATCTACAGGTGCAGATGAATCCGGATGGTACATCTGAACGATTCCTATATACTCGTTCTACTCCGACAATTTTCGCTGGTAGTCGTTATCAGTATCTTGCGCCTAAGATTAAGTTCGGATATCAAGAGCTGGTAGACGCAATTGGTGATGCTATTGATATGGCAGTTGAAAAAGACGGCGCTGAAGTTACTGACCATACAGTAATTGCTCAAATTAAAGACCGCCCATTCCAGGAAGTTATGGCTGAAGCTAAAGAAGTTTGGATTAAGTATTTGGAAATTGGCGGTGAAGAAGAAAAAGATCAGCATTTAGCAATTATGAAGGATATTATTAAGAGAGTATTCGGCTCCGAAGACTTCAAATTAAGTCAAGCGGTTCCTTCACAGTCCTCACTTGTTGAATACTTTATTGATGAAGTAAAACAGTTGATGTAATATAAATATAGTGGCGGAAAAGGTAGACGCGAGACACAGCTGGTGTGAGACTGGATTGAAACTCGTATACGGTGGAAACGAAAGACACTATGTGAGGTGCAAATCCTTACCTATATTTGGAGCCGAAAGGCTCCTTTTTGTTTGACTTTTTTTATAAATTATGCTATACTTAATATAGAATAAAAGTATAGGAGTGGGAATATGCAGTTAACACGAAAATGTCATGGTTGTGGACAAGATATTAGAAAAGATGAAATGATTCAGTATACATCTGCAACAGGTAAAACTTCATATTGGTTTTGTAAGGATTGTTATGAAGATAAGATAGCGCGCGAACGTTTTCAGATAAAAGTATGCCAGATTTTTGGTATTAAGATGCCAGGGCCACTCATCTGGACGCAAAGAAAAAGATTGCGTGATACATATGGATATACAGATGATGCTATTGTAGATTGTCTTGAATATATTTATAATGTAGAACACGCAAAAATGTTAAAAGAGTCTTTGGGATTAGTTAATCCTAAGACGATGGATAAGATGAAGTCCTGGCGTGCCCATCAGAAAGCACAAGCAAGTAGTATTGCCGCAGCGATTGCTACAACAGAAACCAAAGAGTATATTGTTCCTATAAGGGAAAATGTGAAGAAGAAAGAAGAAATAAATCTAGATGATGCACTTCTAGAATAAGTAAAGGAGGAATTATATGACGCTATCCGATTCTATGGCTTATCGCCAAGTTATCGGTTGCTTAATGTATAAACCTCTATTGTTTTTGGAGTATCCAGACATACAGCCGCAGGATTTTGATTTTAAGCCAGCGAAAGTATGTCTTTTTGCGATTAAAAAATTATATGAGGCGGGCGCAACAGTACTGTCACCACTAGAGGTAGACCAAGAGATTGAGAGAAGTGGTGCGGCAGCCGCACAAGTATATAAGGCCGAAGGTGGCCTTGACTTTTTAAAAAACTCTTATGAGTACGCCCAATTAGGCAACTTTGAATTATATTATAAGAGATTAAAAAAGTATTCATTATTAAGAAGATTACAAAAAGCACATTATGATATTAGTCATTATTATATAGCAGATAAAGACGTGAAAGATCCGCATCTAGAAGCGGAAATTATTGAAAGATTAGAGCAAGCATCGTTAGAGGATATTTTAAATAACATTGAGAAAGATTATAATGAAATTAGAAATGATTTCTTGAATGGCGGAAAAGCGCAAGGAGACCCCGCAGAAGGTCTGACTACATTGATTGAAGATTTGCGTAAGTCTCCAAGTATCGGGCCAAGTCTGGAAGGTAAAATGTTTAGTTCAGTATGTAGGGGCGCGAGAGAAGGATGTTTCTTCTTAAAAAGCGCAAGCACGAGTGCTGGTAAATCTCGTACAAGTATATTTGATGCTTGTCATATCGCTTATCCGAAGCGTTGGTCACATGAGAAAAAAGCTTTCATTGAAGAAATACAGGCGAATGGAGAACCTCGACTACCAAGAAAAGTTCTGTTTATTGTAACAGAAATGGATAAAGAAGAACTTCAGACAATTATGTTAGCATATTTGTCGGGTGTTGATGAGGATCATATATTAACAGGCGGTTATGAGATGGGAGAACTGACAAGGGTGAAACAAGCCGCAAAAATAATTGAAGAGTATGCGGGTTACTTCTTAATAGAAGAAATAAGTGATCCAAATCTTCAAAATATAGAAGCGACCATTCGTAAGTATGCGACCGTCGATGATGTAAGATATGTATTCTTTGACTATATACATTCAACAGCAAGTATGATTAGTCAGTTCTCAAGAAATAACTTGCGCGAAGATGTTATCCTGATGATGATGGCAAACCAGTTAAAACAGTTAGCAAAAGATTATGGTTTGTTTATTTTCTCGGCCACGCAGGTAAATGCTTCGGCGATGGGCGATGATGAAATGAATTTTAAAGACGAGAAAAGTATTCGAGGTGCGAAAGCAATAGCTGATAAAGCAGATATGGGATATGTAATGACCAGAGTATCTGAAAAGGGATGGCAAACAATTGTTCCAACTTTAAGACAAGCGGCTAGGGCCGGTACAATAGATGGAAGTATTATAGATAACCCACCCACTCATGTATTAGATATATATAAGATGAGGCGTGGCCGCTATAAAATGATTCGTATATGGTGTAGTATTCATCTAGGAACTGGCGCGAGAAAGGACTTATTTATAACAAACGCGGTAAATCAGCCAATAAGTGAACCATTAGATTTATTCTCAAGTGCGAGTGAGCGTGTGATTGAAATTTAGGAAGAAGGTTAAAATGGTAGCATCATTACAAGCAACGGACCCCGAATTAGAGTTACTTGATATTACAATACAAGATATCATCAATTCTATTACTCTAGATGATGTGCGTGTATTCCTCGAAAGTTTAGGAGTAGAACAAATCGCAATTTATGAAGATAAAGGATATTTAATTTGTCCTACTATCTGCCACAACCCGTTGGATGAAGCAGAATCAATGAAATTATATTGGTATCAAAATAACCATATATTTAAATGTTATACAGAGTGTAATGAAGCAATGTCGATATTTACTCTGTATCAAAAATTTATGCGTATTAATTACCACAAAGTAGATTTCAATGAAGCGGTTGATTACGTTAAGAAATGTATTAAGCATATTAGCATATCAGATAGAAAAAAATATAAGTCTGATATAGATTTTGAACGTTATAAATTTGACTCCGCTATTCCAAGTTTAACAGAGTATCCTAAAGCTATGTTATCTTACTTTTTACCATACCATCATCCTCTATGGTTAAAAGATGGGATTCTCCCAGCAGTAATGGATAAGTTTAATATTGGATTTTGGAATAGAGAAAATAAAATTACTATTCCTCATTTTGATATTAATGGAAAGTTGGTCGGAATCCGCGCGCGAGCATTGAATAAAGAAGAAGTTGAAGAATGCGGAAAATATAGGCCAGTTCAAATAGGAGATACACTATACGCCCATCCACTTCACTTTAATCTGTATGGAATATATGAACACCAGAATGCGATTAGAAAACGCAGAAGCGCGATTATTGCCGAAGGAGAAAAGTCAGTATTGCTGGATGATGGATATTATGGAGACTTGAGCAATACTGTAGCGTGCTGTGGTTCTAACTTAAATAAATTTCAAGTTAGTTTGCTTACTAATGTATTGGGCGCAAATGAAATTACAATTGCTTTTGATAAAGAGTATGAAGATTGGCGCTCAAATGAAGCGAGAGAATATCGTACTAAAATTGAAAATATGTGTAAGAAGTACAAGGGGCAAGCTACTTTTTATTATATATGGGATATGGATAATCTTTTGGGATATAAAGATAGTCCATTTGATAGGGGTAAAGAAATATTTGAAGAATTATATAAACATAGGATAAGAGTGAGATAATGTGGAATTTACCAATGAATCCGGAGTAGAATATCTTATGGGCATAGAAAAACTTTATAAAGAAAATAAGATTAATAAAGAAGATTATTATGCTATGATTGGAGCAGTAAGAATCATATGCTTTAATGAGCCTGAAGATAAGATAATCCAATGGGTAAAAGAACAATTAAGACAAGAAGAATTAGAAAGTAAAGAAGAGGGATATCTATGAAGTATAAGTTAAGAAAAGAATATAGCACAAATCCAGATAAGGCTTTAAAAGAAATTTTGCAAAATAGGGGTGTTAAAGACATCGAACACTTTATGAACCCTACTGCAGAAACATGTGAGCTAAATCCTTATAACTTGAGAAATGTCGAAGCCGCCGCAGAAGCATTGCTATATCACCTGCGTAGGGGCAGTAAAATTCTATTCGTTGTAGACTGCGATGCTGATGGCTTCACCAGTTCTAGTATTTTGTGGCTGTATATTAAACACACTTTCCCAGATACAGAAATGGATTTTACAGTGCATGAACACAAACAACACGGCCTTGATGACAAAGTAGATTGGATTACCGATGAAGCTAAATGGGATTTAGTTATGGTACCAGATGCCGGTTCATACGATGTAGAAGAGCATCGGAGACTTGGAGAAATGGGTATGGACGTAATTGTTCTCGACCATCACGAACAGCTATATGACGAGCATGGTAATCCAGTTATTTCTGATTTACCAAATACAATAGTTGTAAACAATCAGTTATCTCCAGACTATGAGAATAAATCACTATGCGGTGCTGGCGTTGTTTATAAATTCTGTGAAGTGCTTGATGATAAACTAGGAATCAAGTTGGCGCATAATTACATTGATCTCGCGGCGCTGGGAGAAATCGCAGACGTCATGGATCGTACTGACATTGAAACCAATTATATTATGATGGAAGGGCTAAAGAACATTCATAATGAAGGATTCCGCACACTAATTGAAGCGCAATCCTATTCGCTAAAAGAAAAGGCTGTATCTCCATATGAGGGATTAAGTCCAGTAGATATCGCATTTTATATCGCCCCTCTTATTAATGCCATTACACGGGTAGGTTCTATTCAAGAAAAAGAAACAATGTTCTATTGTTTTGTCGAGCCAAATAAGCCTATGCAGAGTACAAAGCGTGGCGCTCGCCCTGGCGATATTGAATATGCCGCAGAGCAAACCGCACGTGTTGGTAAGAACGCGAAAGCAAGGCAAGACCGCCTAAAAGAGCAAGCATTAAGCGTTATTGATTTCAAAATCCAAAAAGATGGATTAGATGATAATAACATTATTATAGTAGAACTTGATGCTTCTGATAATATACAACAAGAGCTAACTGGTCTAATTGCTATGAGCATTGTTAATAAATATCATAAACCAGTTATGATTGGACGCAGGAATAATGATAATGAAATTCAAGGTAGTATTCGTAGCAGTGGTAATTTTGCTGGACTACCAAGCTTCAAAAAGTTCCTTGAAGAAAGCGGTCTAATTACTTATACAGCTGGACATGATAATGCGGCTGGCTGGGGTCTTAATGGTGATAAACTTGATGCTTTACTGAAATATGCCAATAAGAAATTAAAAGCCGAAGACTTTGAAAATTGTTACATTGTAGATTATATTTTGGATGGTAAAGATTATATTGATGAATTACTCGCTTCTATTGCTGAACATCCAGAATATTTTGGCAATCATATTGATGAACCAACAGTTATTGTAAAAAATATTCCACTGATGAGTATTATGGCTATGGGCACAAATAAGGACAGTATGAAAATTTCATATAACGGAATTGATTATGTGAAATTTAAAGATACTGATTTTGTTGAAGAAATTACAAATAATCGCGCGAAAACAATAACTGTTTATGGGCGGCCAAATCTTAATGTATGGATGGGCCGCAAATCTGTGCAAGTGTTTATTACTGATTATGAATTAGTGGAGGACAATAGTAAATATGAATTCTGACAAAGAACAAAATATGAATATTGAATATAGGCCAATGATACTAAATGAAAGTGTAATGAAATATCTAAAAGATCATTATGGTATATCCACTAATGGATATACCGATGCACAATTACGCCAAGCAGAACGTTCTGTATTACTGGATGGATTAGAGATATTACGATTTGGAACACACTGGTAATTAATGATTCGGAGGCTTGGATTAAGTATGATTTCTAATTCATTTTTTTATTATGAGTGTCCATGGTGTGGTAATAGATGGTATCAAGAAGAAGAAGAACCAAGGCGCTGTGAGGTATGCAAACATTACTGTTGGGAAGGGACGCATGAGGAGCATATGAAGTTTCCCGACTTAGAAGCATGGGCAAAATTTACGGAGGAGTAGAAAAATGACGGTAAAAGAATTAATTGAAAAACTCCAAGAAATGCCGCAAGACTTACTAGTAATAGATTGGGGAGGCTATCATATAGAGGGGTGCCATATTAATGAAGAATTCTATGATGGTGATCCTGCTAATCCTAGATGCCCAGTCTTAACAGTAGTGATGATTGATTGAGGTGTAATATGAAATTAATATTACTGTTTGTAATGATATTTTGCCATATTGTAGATGATTATTATTTACAAGGAATATTAGCAAAGATGAAACAAAGGAAATGGTGGATAGAGAATGCGCCAAATCCTATGTATAAAGATGATTATAAAGTAGCCTTAATAGTACATGGTTTTTCTTGGGCTTTTATGACATTATTACCATTATTAGTTTATGGAATTATAAATAATTATGGTGAGATATTTTTCTATTTTGATTATCCATTATTTCTACTGTGGAATACATTCTGGCACGCTTATATAGATAATGAAAAGGCAAATAAATTAGAGATAAATTTAATTACAGACCAAACATTACATTTAATTCAGATAGCTACAACATATATAGCATTTCTGTTTTGGCATTGACAAAAATTGAAATTCATGATATAATAGATATAGATAAAAGGAGAGTGATATAATGTCAAGATACCCGGGAAGTCTTCATAACCATAGTCACTTTAGCAATCAGACTTTGCGGGACTGTATTAACACAGTTGAAAGTCTAATGGATCTAGCAATAGAACTTGGACACGAGTGTGTTGCTTTGACAGACCATGAAACTATATCTGGTTATATTAAGGCGGAAAAGTATTATAAAAAGATTAAGGAAAAGCATCCAGATTTTAAGTTGATTCGTGGTAATGAGATTTACCTCACAAGAAATGGTTTGACCGCGAAGAATTATGATAAGACAAAAGATAGATACTTCCACTTTATTCTTCTGGCAAAAGATTTGGAAGGATATAAGCAAATTTGTGAACTTTCTACAAGAGCATGGCAACGTTCATATATGAGTCGGCGCCAACGCAGACGTCCAACTTATTATCAGGATTTGAAAGATATTGTAAAGCCGAATCAAGGTCATTTGATTGCGAGTAGTGCGTGTCTGGGTTCACAGTTGGATAAGTTCTTACTTCGGTATATGGATACTGGAGACGAAGAATTTTATGATACAGCAAAACGTTGGTGCGAATATATTGTAGATATATTTGGAGAAGGTAATTTTTATCTGGAGTTACAGCCTTCAAATAATAAAGAGCAGATATTTGTTAATCAACATCTTATTAAGTTAGCAAATGAACTCAATTTAAAATATATTATCACAACCGATAGTCATTATGGGCGGCCAGAAGATGCAGCGATTCATGAAGCATTTCTTAATGCCCAAGATGGTGATCGTGAGGTGAAGAGTTTCTATGCTTCAACATATATGATGAGTGATGAAGAGGTAAGAGAATATCTTCCTTATATGTCTGAAGAGCAAATTGAAGCGGCATATAAAGCAATTCGTGAGATTAAAGACAAATGTGAAGATTTTAGTATCTTAAAGCCGCTAAAGATTCCAAGTTTACCGTGGCGTCAATTCACATCTCGTAGTCAAACAGAATTGGTAGAATATACATTAAAAATGCCAAATCTAATTAATTTTATTAAATCGGTTTATCCTGCGGATCGCCAGTTAGCTTTAGCACTTATAGATGGAATTGAAAAACACAAAGACTTACAAAACGAATTAGCATATAAAGCATTAGATGAATGTTTAGGAATGACTTGGGAGTCTTCTGAAGTAAATAAAGCGCAATGGTCAGCATACTTCCTTAATCTTCAAAAGATTATTGATGAGTGTTGGAACGCTGGAACATTGGTGATGCCAGCACGTGGTTCTGGTATGGGATTTGTTCTTTTGTATGCTTTGGATATTATTCAGATAAATTGTTTGCGTGAAAAGACGAAGACATATCCTTGGAGATTCTTGAATCCGGCTCGTGTATCAGTACTTGATATTGATGTTGACATTGAAGGTGTTCGTAGAGCACAAGTTCTGGAACATTTGAGAAAAGTGTATGGTCAGAATCGAGTATCAAACGTAGCAACGTTTAAGACGGAAAAGTCTAAATCAGCGATTCAGACAGCAGCACGTGGATTGGGAATTGATGTAGATGAAGCATCATATATCTCAAACTTGATTCCGGCAGAACGCGGTCAGGTATATACTTTAAAACAAACGTATTATGGCGATGAAGAAAATGGTATTGTGCCAACACAAGCATTCATAACTGAAATTAATAAGTATCCGAAGCTGTGGGAAGTCGCAAGTAAGATTGAGGGTCTGATTTGTGGACAAGGTATCCACGCTGGCGGTGTAGTCTTCACAGATGAAGATTTTACAGAAAGTAGCGCATTAATGCGGGCGCCCGATGGTACAATAATCACGCAATTTGAGCTACATGATCTTGAAGATGTATCCATGATAAAGATGGACTTGTTGAGTGTTGAAGCAGCGGATAAGATTCATACTTGTCTTGACCTTCTTGTAGAACAAGGTTATATTAAAAAATATCCAACTTTAAGAGAAACATATGAAAATGCTCTTGGAGTTTATAAGATAAATCGTGATGACGAGAAAATGTGGGATATGGTTCAGAATCACGAAATCGTTAGTTTGTTCCAGATGGAGCAACAGAGTGGAGTTCGTGGCATCGCATTGACACATCCACGAAGTGTTGACGAATTAGCAGTTTTGAACTCGGTTATCCGTTTGATGGCTACAGAAAAGGGCGCGGAAAGTCCATTGGATAAATATGCAAGATTTAGGGAAAATCCACGAGCATGGGATACAGAAATGCAGCAGATGGGTTTAACCGATGAACAAAGAGAAATAATGCATCGTGAATTGGATATATCCGATGGTATGTCAATCACGCAAGAGCAATTTATGCAGCTGGTTCAGTTGCCGGAATGTGGCGGCTGGGACCTACAGTGGGCTGATAAACTTCGTAAGTCAATTGCAAAGAAGAATCCTAAAGATTATGATGCCTTAACTAAACAGTTCTTTGATAATGTTAAGGAAAAAGGATTAAATGAAAAGTTCTGTCATTATGTATGGGATGTTGAGGTAGCATTGAGTCGTGGATATGGATTTAATGCAGCGCACACGTACTCATATTCAATGATAGCACTTCAAGAAATGAATCTCGCGCGATTCTATCCAATCATCTTCTGGAATACCGCAAACTTAATTGTAGATAGCGGCGGTATTCAGACTGAAGAGGTTGAAGATGAAGATGAAGGTTTGGATGTTGAACCTGAGCCCGAAGAAGATGATGAAGATGAAGAAGAATGGGAAGAAGAGAATGAGGTGGCCGAGGGTGAGAAAGAAGATAAGAAAAAAGAGAAAACAAAGACAGTTGATTATGGAAAAGTCGCAACCGCAATTGGAAGATTCAACAATTATGGAATTAGAGTAGCGCCTCCAAACATCAATGACTCCTCTTATACTTTTACCCCAGTTGTCGAGCGCAACGAAATCCTGTATGGATTGCGAGGAATTACCCGTTTGTCCCAATCGACAATTCATGAAATTATGGAAATGCGACCGTTTGACTCTTTAGAAGATTTCTTGGAACGAGTCAAAGTAAATAAGATTCAGATGACTAATCTTATTAAGTGTGGAGCGTTTGATGAAATGATGAAGATTCCGCGCGAAAAGATTATGGAAAAATATATTGATATGGTCGCGGATAAAAAGCAGAGATTGACTTTGCAGAATATGCAGATGTTGATTAATTATAATTTGATTCCGGAAGAAATGAATTTTGGTAAGAAAGTATTTTTATTTAATAAATTCTTGAAGCAGCGGAAGAAAGTTGAATATTATCAACTGAATGATGCCGCAATTAACTTCATAGCAGATAATTTTAGTGTAGATATTTTAAGAAATGGAACAGAGTTGTCCGCGGCGAAATGGGATCTTATTTATCAGAAAGCAATGGACCCGATGAGAATGTACTTAAAGGCGCATAAAGATGAAATGTTGAAGGCATTGAATGAAGCATTATATAGAGAGGTCTTTGATAAATATGCACTTGGCTCTATCTCTCATTGGGAAATGGAATCAGTTAGTTTTTATAGTCATGATCACGAACTGGCAGAATCTCAATATCTATATGATGATTTCTTTAGTCTGTCAGAAGAGCCAGAAATTGATTATAGTTTTATTGGGAAAGATGGCAATGAAGTTAAAGTATATAGCCTGAAAAAGATTATTGGTACAGTAATTGATAAGAGTAAGATGAAGAATACGGTTACGTTATTGACGCCAACCGGTGTAGTGAATGTAAAGGTTTATAAGAGTCAGTACGCTGGTTTTGATAAACAGTTGTCTGAACGGGGCGCTGATGGCAAGAAGCATGTTAAGGAAAAGAGTTGGTTCTCACGTGGAACTTTATTAATGGTTCAAGGGGTTCGTAGAGGCCAAGACTTCATTCCGAAAAAGCGCAAGGATAGTTTTTATCCAGTTATCTCTAAAATAGTAGGAATACATGATGATGGAACTCTTGAGTTCCAGACTGAACGAGCAGCGATTGAAGAATGATAGGTTTAGTCGATCTTCAGCTACAGAGTTGGGATAAACCCCAACTCTGTCCTCCTAATTTAGAGATAATGAAGCTTGCCACTTACTACCAAACAGAAGAAAATAAATTTTGCCGCCTTATCAATTTGGATGAAACTGAATTTAGTAGTTATGAGAATATATATGTATTCAGTGAATCAAAAGACTTTGTTACTGTTCCAGAAGCATTAAAGCGCGCAACCAATGTCATATATGGAGGCACTGCTTTTACAAATGGAAAATATATTCCATTTCAAAATAAACTGATAGATTATACCCTTCCTCGCCAGCGCATATATACTCAATTTTTGCGCGAAAAGCGCCAGGCAGGACTTGATGATAATGAAATAAGACGTTTATTAGATAATTCCTATTATCGTTGGCACGCGGGAGAAGAGGAATTACCGTTACCAGCAATATTAAAGCGCCATCGTATTTATATTTACGATGTAGATTTTTTCCAAGAAGGTTGGCGTAATATAATAGATCGGATTATGAATCGTCATCCATCTTCAATTAATTTTAT
>Ga0247609_10001141_pt1 | contig 32949 bp, 19 predicted proteins | sample 172DNAGHGlowgp2_FD_193487 | JGI IMG/M metagenome (GOLD analysis project Ga0247609, IMG submission 193487) | Sheep rumen microbial communities from Palmerston North, Manawatu-Wanganui, New Zealand - 1728 DNA GHGlow gp2 | ecosystem: Host-associated > Mammals > Digestive system > Stomach > Rumen ... | reverse complement strand
CGTACTCGTACTTGCTGCGATAATTGACCGAAGAAGACAACAGGCTATACTGTGGATTGTATCGCGAACAATTATAAGACAATCGGTGCTGCCAATTTTCTGAGTTATAAGCCAGCGATACACGCGGCATCAGTACTGAATAGTCAGGACTCATCTCATCATTGCGTTGACCGTCGATGTCATAAGTATTATGCTCATTTTGCCATCTCAGGCCTGTGCTCATTGAGAACTTGCCCAGTTGCAGCGAGTAGTTGGCAAAAAGCGACCAGATTGATGTTTCTTGTTTCACATGACTATCGGCCGAGAAGCCACTCTGAATGAAATCGTGAGTGCGATGAACCAATGAGGCTTCTTCACCAAAGGTCAATTCCCCTTTTGGTGCAGGCGCTGTGATGACTAGTTTTTCGGCCAATAGGCGATTATTTGAGTTCGTTTGGCTACTGATGGTAGTTGAACCTTCAGTACCACCCTCCATTTCGTTGATTGACTTCGCCTGATAGAAATCAGCGCTGAAGTCGATGTTCCATTTGCCGACATTGCCCACGTAGTAGGCATTAACCGTGTGTGTCATGTGAGGTTTCTGCACCGTGTTCGTTATGCTGTGACCACCGTCAACAAGTTCACCATCTCTCCACGTTTGTTCTTCCATCTCACGGCGGGTGATACTGTTACCGATGTAATTAAAGGCCGTGTAGGTCAGACCCACCGAATGGTTATCGTTGATTTCCCAGTTCCAACCAAGGTCGGCAAAATAGTATTTCATCCTGAAAAGCCAAGATGCATCTTTCTTGTAATCCCACGTTGAGGAGGCCTGCAATTGGTCCTGAGCTGTCGCATCAATCGCCAAATTATTATCGTTCAGGTATCCACGGGCAAAGAAGTCCATGCCGTTGCGCAGTCGGTAGTTCAGGGCTGCATTGACGTTAGCGTAGTATTCTTTGCCTTGGCGGTATGCGGCCGAGAAATTGCCGCTCCAGCCTTCACCGGCCTTGCGCACGGTCTTCAGGCGGATGACTGAGGTGACGTCTGCGCCGTATTCTGGCCCGGGATTGGTGATGATCTCGGCTGAAAGAATTTCGTCGGCGCGGTAGCGGTCGAGTTCGGTGTTGTCACGCACTTTCTTGTTGTTGATGTAGATTTCGGGCTTGCCATGACCTGCGATGGTGCCGTCACTCATCATCAGGGGCAGGTGGGTCAGCATCTCGGTCACCGAACCGAATTGTTCCAGCACAGTGCCCTGCACATTTGCCAGCAAACCACGATCGGTTGGGCGGGTTAATCGCTTGGAACCCTTGACTGTCACACCGTCCAGGGTGTACTTGTCGGGTTGCATCTTTATGGTGCCCACGTTGTCTCGGGCACAGAGGCGATAGGCGGTTTTGTAGCCGACGTAAGAGATGCGGGCGATGACATTGCTGTGGTCGTTGGGGATGACGAAGCGGCCGCTCTCGTTGGTCACACCGCCGCCCACCATCGTCGAGTCGGCGGGGCTGAGCAGGGTGACGTTGGCATAGGGCAGTGGCAGGTTGTTCTCGTCAACAACCATGCCCTTCAAGTGGTGCTCGGTCTTGTGGGTGCATTCCACATAGATCTCGCCGTTCTCGCCCTGGGTCATGCGGATGGGGTAGAAGCCTATCATCTGGCGGATAGCCTCGGGCACGGGTTTGTTCTTGATGTGGGTGGTGATTGTAAAGTCCTCCAACTCATTATAGAGGAAGTAGATGGTGTAGTCGCGGGATTCTTCGGCCAACTGGCGCAGGGCGTCGCTCATCGACACGTCTCGGTAGTTGCGGGTCACACGCTGAGCCTGTGCTGCGACAAGGGTCATGCAGCACACAAGGAAAATGATGGCTTTTCTCATGATCTTACTGCACGATTAATCGGTTGTCTGTTTGCTCAATGGTTACACTCTCAAAATGGCTCATGTCCTCCAACACCTTTTCCAGGCCGTCACCCTTGTTCCACACGAAGTGGAAGCGCAGGTTGCGGGCGTCCTTGTTCTGGAACTCGACCGTCATGCCGTAGTAGGCCGCCATTTCGCCGAGCATCTGCTCCAGCGGGGTGTTGTCAAATACCACTGGCGCTTCGTTTTCGACAGCCGACGAGTCGGCCACGCCAAGGCGAGGCCCTACAGCATCTGCTTCGGTTTGGATGGTACTGGCGACTTTTTCGGTTGTTTGTTTTGGTCGGTCAGTCGCGGTGAAATGGCGCACGGTGTAAACCGTTGCCCATGCGATGCCCGACATCATCAGCACGCCAAGCACGGTCGCGGCCACTCTTTGCCACAGGCGTCCTCGCTTTTGTGTTGCCAGATGCGTTTGCTCGAATTGCTCCCAGGCCTTGTCCACGTCCACGGGTTGGGACAGGCTGCGCTGGCTGCTACGGGCACGGGCTGCCTGGGTGAGACTGCGGTAGAACTCGCGCGTCTCGTCGTCACGGTTGACGGTATCCATGATTTCTTGTTCGCTGTAACGCTCGGGATGGTCGAGCATCTCCAGCAGACGGTCAATGTTGTTGTTCGTTTCCATTGCGGTTGGTGTCATTAGATTAAACTCTTGATGCGATTGATACACTGACGCAAATACTTATAGACGGCACCCACGCTCATGTCAAGGCGTGTAGCGATTTCCTGGAAGGTCAATTCCTCGTCAAAGCGTAGACGGAAGATGGTGCGTTGCGGCTCCTCGATTTGGCCATCGACGATGGCGTTGATTTGGTCAAGTTCGGCTAGCACTTCCTCGATGGGGCGCGTGTCATCCGCCTCGTCCAGTGGATGCAGGTGCTTGAAGCGCTCACGCAACTGCATTTTCCTGATGTGGTTGAGGCAGCCGTTGCGCACGGCGCTCATCAAGTAGGCCTCGGTCTTGCTGCCCGTCATCTGGTACTCATTCTCCAGCAGGCGGGCAAACACGTCCTGGACCACGTCTTGGGCTTCGGCATCATCATGCAGCAAGGTTCTGGCCAGATGTATCATCTTGCCGTAATGTTGCCTGAACAGACCCTCAAGTATGCTCTTGTCATTCATGTCAGTGTCTTCGTTCTATAGTAATGACACATGAACCGTAGTTTTTTTCACACTCAGGTGAGACTTTTTTCAGAAATCAGCAATTTCACAACAAAAGTATTGAAATTCTGATGCCCTGACAATGCCCATTTGGGTATTTCACAGTAAGCATTAAGCATTAGTGACTGGAACGGTTGCCAAAAATGACAACCGAGATTGTAAGGTTACTCCAAAAGAGACGCAATAAACGACAAATCAGTTGATTGCGCCTCTTTATTTCTTTAGTTGGGTGGCTAGAGTTCGCGGATGGTGATGCCGAAGCCGCCGGAACGGGCTATGCGAAGTTTCATGACGGTCTTGGCGGTGACCTTCTTGCGGGTGATGGTATAGGCCTGTGGATTGGTCTCGAAGTCAGCGTCCTTGGCGTCGGCATAGATAGTGGCCTCGTACTTCACGCCGGGTTTCAGAAAATCGAGTTTGAAAGACACCTCGCGGGCATGGTCATCATTGATGCCTCCAACATACCACACATCGTGAGCCTTAGCGTTCTTGAGGTCGGCGGCAGTGGCATTGTCGGGCAGGTCATAGATGAACTTGGTAGCACCGCTCACCATGTCTTTCTTGCCGTCGGGCAGCTTGGCGACACCCTCGGCAGCCTTGTTGACGGTGGACAGCTTGGGATGGCGTGCTGTGACCATATATTCTCCAGGTTCGGCCATGATATAGATGCTCTTGTCCCAATCAACCGCCACGTCCTTGATGAACTGGAAGGCGTCCATGAAACGGGCGTAATTCTCAGGCAGGTCGGCAGCCATCTGCAACGGTGAGTAGAAGGTGACATAGAGTCCCAACTGATTGCAGATGGTGTGGCGCATCTTGTCTTTCCAGCCGCTGACTTTCTCCAGGTCCATCTCGAAGATGCCAGGTGTGAAGTCCATAGGGCCACCCTGCAGGCGCGTGAAGGGATAGACGGCAGTTTGACCCGGGTCGATGCCGGCGCGAAACTCGTTACCCATAGCGCTCTCGTTTCCAATCATGTTGGGCCATGTGCGGCACAGTCCCGTGGGACGCACTGCCTCGTGTGCGTTGACCATGATGTGATGCCTGGCAGCCTCGGTGATGGCATAGTGGTAATGGTTAATCAGCGGTTGGCTGTAGTGGTACTCGCCATAGGGGATAATCTTGCCCACGTAGCCGCTCTTGACGGCGTCATAGCCATACTTGTTCATCAGGTTATATGCCTGTTCCATCCAGCGCTCATAGTTGACCGTCGATGATGAACTCTCGTGGTGCATGATGAGGCGGATGCCCCGCTGGTGGGCATAGGCGTTGAGGGCAGGCAGGTCAAAGTCGGGATAAGGCGTGATGAAGTCGAAGACGAAATCCTTCTGCTTGCCGTACCAGTCTTCCCATCCTTCGTTCCAGCCCTCGATGAGCAGGGCGTCGAAGCCATTGTCTGCGGCAAAGTCAATGTAGCGGCGCACATTATCGTTGTTGGCGCCATGCTTGCCGTGGGGCTTGGAGTGGGCATAATCGGTCTTGCCCAGTTGCACCGAGGGGTAGTCATTGGTGTAGGACCACTGGCTCTTGCCGCTGATCATTTCCCACCACACACCCATGTACTTGGTGGGGTGAATCCATGACACGTCCTTGATGGCGCAAGGCTCGTTGAGGTTCAAGATGAGACGTGATGCCAGAACCTCGGTGGCGCTGCGGCATACCATGATTGTACGCCATGGAGTCTTGCAGGGAACCTGCATGCGGCCTTTCACGCCCTCGGCATCGGGGGTGAGCCAAGTGCGCAGCACGAAGTTCTCATCGTCCAGGTCGAGGTTGGTCGTGGGATAGTCGAGCACTGCGGCCTCGTGGATGTTGATGTAGAGTCCTTGGTCGGTCTTCATCTGCAGGGCAGTCTGGACGCCTGTTGGCGAGAATGCCGTATTGGGCCATCCGCAGCCCACACGGGCCTTCGGGGTCAGTTCCCGCACTTGCGACAGTCGGGAACGGGTGGGCCTGAATTCCTGGGTGGAATAGTCGCCGGGAATCCACCAGGCTGTGTGGTCGCCCGTGAGCGCAAACTGCGTCAACTCTTCCTTGATCATGAAATAGGTCAAGGCATTCTCCATGGGAAACTCGTAGCGGAAACCCATGCCGTCGTCATAGACACGGAAGCGCACATGCATGGCAACAGGTTTTGCCCCAGTCTCAACGGCCGGTTGCTGCAGCTTTACCAGCAGCTCGTTGTAATGGTTGCGGATGGAGGCCTCTTCGCCCCATACCGGTTCCCACGTCTCGTCGAATGATGACGTCTGCTTGTCAACGAGGACAAAGCCGCCCGTGAGCTGACGGCCGCCCTTTAGCTCAAACCCTAGGCGTGAAGGCAGGATGACCGCCTGATTGCCGAAATCCATCGAATAGCTGGGTACACCGTCGGTCAAATCAAACTTCAGGACCAGTTCTCCGTTGGGACTCGTTATAGTGATTGCATCAGCCTGTTGGGCAATACACGGGAGGAAGGCACACAGTGCGACAGCAGCTATCAGGAAAGTTTTGAATGGTTTCATCATCGTGGCAATTTGTTTTAACAGGTTTTGAGTTCAAAACAAAGGCGCAAGGCCAAGTTCTACATCTTCAATATCCTGTGCAAAGATACATATTATCTATTAGAGAAGAGAAGGAAACCTGCCACATTCATTTTGTTCGTCCACATAAGACATACCACCAATTTCGCTTAATTATATCAGTGTAAATCATAGTTTATCCTGCGCAGCAGTACTGCATCTTGATTTTTAAAAGCCTTGAGTTTGCAGGTGTGTCGATTTTGCTTTACCTTTGCGGTCAAACCAATAACCGGGGCTTTGATGCCCCCTTTAAAGAGATAACCGAAATGGAAAGAAACGCTACTGTCAAATTGTATTCGCTGAGCTGGGCCGAGATGCGCACCTATCTGTTCGCATTGCTGTTTGTTGCTGGTAACATCTTGTTGCCGCAACTGTTCCACCTCGTTCCTCAGGGCGGCCTCATCATGCTGCCCATCTACTTCTTCACGCTGATTGCCGCCTACAAGTATGGCTTGAATGTGGGCCTGATGACCGCTGTGCTGTCACCTCTGGTGAACTCGGCACTGTTTGGCATGCCACCCGCTGCCGCCCTGCCCATCATTATCATCAAGGGCGTGCTGCTCGCCGTTGCAGCCGCTTTGGTTGCCCGCCGCAGCAAGTCGGCTTCGCTGCTGGCGATTATCGGCGTGGTGCTGGCCTATCAACTGTTAGGCGGTCTTATCGAGTGGGCACTTACCGGCAGCATTGCCAGTGCACTGCAAGACTGGAAACTGGGCTATCCCGGCATGATTCTGCAGGCCGTTGGTGGCTGGCTGGTACTTAACTACCTGATGCGCAAGTAAATGCACTGCCATTGCCAACTTTAAAATGCAATCTAACAAAATCCCTGAGGGCATGGCCCTCAGGGATTTATGTTTTCCAGACAATTGTCGTTCAGGTTATTTCACCAGAACCTTCTTGCCATTGTGGATGTAGATGCCGCCGGCGGGATTCTTGGTGGGTTGGCCCATGAGGTTGTAGTACAGGCCGTCGTTCACCTGAGCAGCCTCTACCTCATCAACAGCGGTATTATCCTGGTGAGCGGGCATGAAGATGACCAAGCCCTTGGTGGGATCGTCCACCTGGTGGTAGATGACCTCCTCGATGTTCTCCTCGGTCTGCTCGACCACGTTCCAAGTGTTGCCCTGGGCATAGATGGTAGCAGTACCATTGTTGAACAAGTCATAGAGTACGCCGCCATTGCCGTTGTTGACAAAGGTGTTGTTGCCGGGATTGTAATCCTCGGCCTCGGGATCCTCGACCTTACCCAAGTTGATGTTGGGAGCGCCTGTGGGCACGGTGATGCCCCAGAAGCCGCCTTCCATCCAGTTACCCTCGATGTACACGTTAGCGCTACTGCTGCTGTCATAGATGCTGATGCAGCTGCCGCCGTTGTTGGGGTTGGTCTCATAGCAGTTGTCAATCATCACGTTGTTGCGGATGATGGCGTCCACGCTGCCGATGGTGGTGATGCCGTAACGGTTCTCGGTGATGTAGTTGTTCTCGATAATGTTCATGCCGCTGTGTGCCAGGCCCATCATGTTGCTCAAGCCGATGCCGCCCGAGAGTGTGAACTGGCCACCAATCACCTCGTTGTCGGCGATGAGCACGTCATAGTCGCCACCCACGGTGAGGTTGATCTGCGGCTTGTTGCGGTTGGCGGTGACATTGTGCCAGAACAGGCAGTTGCGGATGATGATGCCAATGGGATTGGTGGCACCGTTGCCGATGGCGTTGACGGTGTTCTCGATGAAGTAGCAGTTCTCGACAATGTTGCCACCGCACGAGGCATTGAAACCGAGGGCGCCCGAGCTGTTCATCTTGCCGTTGTAGAGGGTGAAAGTGCAGTTGTCGGCATGCAGGCTGCTGTTCACGCCGCCAAAGGTCACGCCCACATACTCAAATGTCACATTCTTGAGGTTGGCATTGCCGTTGTCGCCCAGCATCCAGAAGCCCTTGGGGTTGGAGCCTTCCTCGTCGCGCGTCACGACAGCGGTGTCGGCAGGAGCGAAGTCGGCATCGCCATTGATGGTGATGCGCACGCCGTTAGCCATCTTGATGATGGCGTTGTTGTCCATTTGCAGCACGTCACCCTCGCTGATGGTGAAGTCGGCAGCCACGAGATAGGAGCCGTCCTCCTGCAAGGTCACGCCTGTGCCCTCGATCTGGCTCAGGGTGCCAAAGGTGTAAACATTGCCCGAGCCGTCGCTGACGAATTCTTGGGCCATTGCTCCGGCAGCTACAGCCGCCAAAGCCAAAAAAGCGTAAAATTTCTTCATGTCGATAAATGATTGGTTAATAGATTAATAATGACGTTGCAAAAATAATTTATCCTTGCAACTGTTGCAAATTCTTTTATACAATGGGCCACTAGACGACGATCAGAAACCTTTCCAGGTCTGCAGCCAGAAGTCGTGCGCCATCTGCTGCCAGCGGTAGGCGGCAGCCCCCAGACAGTCGGCAGTATAGTCGTTGAGCAACGCGGCTGCCTTGTCCTTATCGGTGGCGTTGAGCTCCTGCCATGAGCGTTCAATCATGGGCAGCTCACGCAGTCCCTTCTCCAGGAAATGGTCACGGGCAGGTTCCATCGTCTTGCGGAAGGCACCCCAGCGCAGCGACGCCAGGCGGTTGGCCTTGCGGAACTGCCACAGCACGGTGTTGTCGTCCTCGCTGCCGTGGCCGCACACCTTCAACGATGCGGGCAGATCGGTATTGCCGCAGAAGATCGGGAACCTGGGGCTCTGGCCCGGGTTGTCAAATGCCACCCATGCCACACCGCCCACTTCATCGGGCAGCCAGTCGCGCAGCTGAATGACTGTGCTGTAGGAGCACCAGGGCACACTCACGGTGCGTGTCCACTTCATGGCCGAGTCGCCCATGGCATAGAACATCGCCAGCTGCTCGTTGGTAATCCAAGGATTGGCGACAGGCGAGACGATGCTGTCAGGCTCATTCTCGACGAGGTTGCCCTGCTTGTCCTTGCGCTTGGGGTTGGGTATCTTGTGACGGGCGCTCAAGTCGAGCGGCGTGCCCTCGTAGTAGCTGCCCAGCAAACGCGAGACGTCCTCGACGCTCACCTTCTTGTCGGGCTTGATGCTCACGGGCAGGTTCTCGATGCTGTCGGTCAAATTCAGCGACGGCGCCAGCTGCTGCATGATGTAGAGCTCGCGCAGGCTGTAGTTCTTGACCTGCTTGAGGTAGTTGGTGCCACTGTAGGCCTTCCAGAAGCAGAAGGGCTCCTTGCCGTCCCACAGTTTCAATTTCCTGGCGACATCAAACACGTTGTCCGAGGCCATGTAATGGTCCGAGTCGCTCAGGTCGAGCGCACCGATGCGCGAGATGTTGGCCGAAACCGCAATTTCGTCGTCGGGGATACGCACGGCAGCCCAGACGCCGCCCACCTTCTTGGGGCCCTCGCCAAAGACCTCAAAGAGCCAGACCTCATTCTTGTCGGCAATTGTCAGGCACTCGCCGCTGTCGCCATAGCCATATTTCTTCACCAGCTCACCCATCAGGCGGATGGCATCACGCGCTGTTGCACAACGCTCCAGGGCAATGCGTGCCAGTTCCTCGATCATGAACATGCCGGCCTTGTTCTGCAGCGTGTCGCGGCCGCTGATGGTAGTTTCGCCCATCGCGAGCTGCTTCTCGTTCAGGCAGGGATAGGCGGTGTCCAGGAAGCGGTAGGTGTGGCGCACCTGAGGAATCACACCCAGGCGGGGCATGCCGGTGCTGTCGCTGGCAGTGCGGGTGTGGAAGCGGTTGCGATAGACGGCGGTCACCGTGTCGCGCTCATAGTCGCGCGCCGGCACCATGGCCATCCATGTGCGGTAACGCGCGTCACAGGTGTGAGACGTGATGACCGACCCGTCGGCACTCGCCTTTTTACCCACCATGATGCTCGTGCACGACTCTGTCATGCGGTCCATGTCCTGGGCATTGATTGCTGTAGCAATGGCCATCACTAAGATGGCAGCAAGATAAATCTTTTTCATATTCTCTAAGTATTCGGTTTTTCGGTTGAGACTACAAAGGTAGTCATTTTCCAAGCAACCTCCAATTATCCTGCTTTCCTGATTGCATGTCACACCGACAAAAGGCAAAATCAAGGCTGTGAAACCCAAGTCGTTAAACGCCTGACCAGCAGCAATGTTCATTCCAAGCAGAATAAAAAAGCGGTCGTGCGGGATTGTTAACGAGATGTTAAAAGCACAAATCGACATCCCAGCCGCAAAGATACAACACCCCACCCCAGCCCATCAAGCACAAAAAGCAAAACTGTTTAATACCATTTTCACTATAATCTTTGCAACAAAAAAAAGAACGAGACAAAGTCCCGCTCTTGATGTTTTCACAACGGAATAATCCTTATTGTGAATTGCTTCAAATTTGTACTGCAAAAATACTATGTTTTTTTGAAATCACAAAAACAAATGATGAAAATTCACAAAAATGATGAAAAATCTGTACCTTTGTAGTTCATTAATCAATAAAAAAAATAATTCATCATGAAAAGGATATTAGGGCTTGACCTAGGAACAAGCAGTGTTGGCTGGGCTGTTGTTGACCAAGCAGAAAATGATAACGAGAAGTCGCAAATCATCAAGATGGGTGTGCGCATTGTGCCACTTGATACCCAAGAAAAGGATGATTTTGAGAAAGGTAAAAGCATCACCACTACCGCAGTCCGTAACCAAAAGCATGGAATGCGCATCAATCTCCAACGCTACAAGCAGCGCCGTGCCCATCTCATCAGTTTGCTCAGACAGGAGCATTTCATTACTGATGACACACTACTCTATGAAGATGGCAATAACAGCACTTTCGAGACTTATCGACTTCGTGCCAAAGCGGCAAGTGAAGAAATCTCGCTCGAACAACTGGCCAAAGTGCTTCTCATGATAAACAAGAAACGCGGCTATAAAAGCAACCGCAAAGCGGACAAACAGGAAGACGGGCAACTGATTGACGGTATGGCAGTCGCCCGCAAGCTGTATGACGAGCACCTGACACCAGGTCAATTTGTGTATGAGATTTTACAGCAAGGAAAACGATATGTTCCCACGTTCTATCAGTCTGATTTGCGTGCAGAATTCAATGCAATCTGGAATTTTCAATCCCAGTTTTACCCTGATATCCTTGATGATGAATTAAAGGATAAATTGAATGGCAAAAACAAGAAGAGTACAGTCCAAACCTTCTATGCTGCCAAAAATGTTTCAGCGGCCGAAAACAAAGACCGCAAGACGCGATTGCAGGTAGCATATCGCTGGAGGGCCGAGGCGGTAACGCAGCAGCTACCAATCGAGCAAGTTGTTGCGGTGCTTAGTGATATTAATGGCGATATTTATAATTCCAGTGGGTATCTAGGCAAAATCAGCGACCACAGCAAGGAACTGTATTTCAACAAACTAACCGTGGGGCAATATCTGATGCAGCAATTGGATAAAAACCCACATTTTCGCATTAAGAACAGGGTTTTCTATCGTCAAGATTATCTGAACGAATTCAATACAATTTGGGAAACTCAAAGCAAATTCCATCCAGAATTGACAGATGAACTCAAAGAGGAAATGCGCGATACAATTATCTTCTATCAACGAAGATTGAAATCCAAGAAAGGACTCATTTCTTATTGTGAACTTGAGGGTAAGGAAATCACTGTCACCGTCAACGGCAAAACCAAGAAAGTGATGACGGGTCCCCGTGTATGCCCCAAGAGTTCACCCTTGTTTCAGGAATTCAAGATTTGGCAAGAGTTGAACCACATGTTTAAGAATGTGCCACTATCTGGTGACCAACGGACGATACTGTACAAGGAGTTGTCTGTGAACAAGGAGTTGAGCAAATCATCGGTACTGAAGTTGTTGGGACTGAAAGACAAAGAGCAAGCCCTCAATTTCAAGTCCCTGCCAGGCAACAACACACAAGTCCAATTGATGAATGCCTACAAACAGATATTGGACTGGAGTGGGCATGACGTTGAAAAATTCGACAAATTGGACTATGACACCAAGATGACATTTATCAAGTCTGTGTTCGAGGCGATTGGTGCCAAGACCGATTTTCTTGAATTTGACTCCAACAACTTGGACAACTATCTGGAACAGCCCGCTTACAGGCTATGGCATCTGCTCTATTCCTATGAGGGTGACAATAGCGAAACGGGTGATGACAAATTGAAGAAGCATCTTAAAGAATTGACTGGTTTGAGCGATGAATATGTTACCGCTCTCGTGTCAGTTCAATTTGAGCAGGACTATGGTTCATTAAGCGCCAAGGCCATCAAGCGCATTCTTCCCCACTTGTTGTCTGGCAAGGTCTACAGTGAGGCTTGTGAGGCTGCCGGTTATCGTCATTCGGCCCAGTCCTTTACCCGAGAAGAACTTGAAAACCGCCCTCTGGAAAATGCTCTTGAGGTTCTACCGAAAAACAGCCTGCGCAATCCAGTAGTAGAAAAAATCCTAAACCAGATGATTCATGTGGTCAATGCCGCTATGGAAGAATATGGGGCGGTCCGGGATGGAGTGAAAAGGTTTGATGAAATCCATTTGGAAATGGCGCGAACGCTCAAACAGACCAAAGATCAACGAGAAAAAGCGTCGCGTATGATCGAAGAGCGTACACGGGAGAACGATAAGTATATCAATGAATTGCAAAAAGAATTTGGTATTGCTCATCCCAGCCGTAATGACATCATCCGCTACAGGCTTTATCTTGAGCTGAAAGACAATGGTTTCCACACATTGTACTCTAACACATATATTCCACGTGAGGAATTATTCAGCAAAAGATTTGAAATTGAGCACATCATTCCACAAGCCAAACTGTTTGATGACTCCCAGTCAAACAAGACACTTGAGACGCATGAAGCAAATCTTGAAAAAGCTAATAGAACGGCTATGGATTATGTGCTTGATAAATATGGAGAAATTGGTGCAGAACAGTATCGACAGCGTATTGCCTTCCTCTATGACCGCAATAATAAGAACCACACTAATCAAAAGTATAAGAATCTGCTTACTACCGAGGCCGAGATTCCGAAAGATTTCTTGAACCGCGACCTGGGCAATACTCAGTATATTGCCAGTAAAGCACGGGAAATCCTTTTGCAAGTGACACGTACTGTGGTGCCCACTATCGGTGCAATAACGGCCCGCCTGCGCGAAGATTGGAAACTTATTGACATGATGAAAGAACTCAACTGGTCCAAATATAAGGCATTGGGTCAAACGGAAGAATACAGGAACCGTGACGGACACCAGGTGAGGATTATCAAAAACTGGACTAAGCGCAACGACCATCGCCACCACGCGATGGACGCCTTGACCGTTGCTTTCACACGATGGGAGCACGTCCAGTATCTTAATAACATGAATGCTCAAGAAGACGATGCCCTTAATTCCAATGCCTGGAAGCTGCGCTCAAAACTCATGAAGGAAGGCAAGTTCTTGCCACCGATGCCACTGGACCAGTTCAGGGCAAGCGCTTTTGAACACATGAAAGGTATTCTGGTTTCCATCAAGGCGAAGAACAAGGTGGCAACTCCAAATGTGAACCGAATCAGTGGCAGTGATGTGCGCCAAGTGACACCAACCCCCCGCACGCAATTACACAAAGAAAAATTCTACGGTGCTCGTCAACGCTATGTGACCACCATCAAAAAAGTGGATGGAAAATTTGATGCGGAAACGATCTCAAAGGTAGCCCGTAAGGATTATCGAGAAGCACTCATGAGGCGTCTTGATGAATGTGGTGGCAATGCCAAACAGGCTTTCACTGGAAAGAACGCCCTATCCAAGATGCCACTCTATTGCGACGCATTGCATACCAAACAGGTGCCAGAAAGCGTGAAACTGTCATGGTTTGAAACTTATTTTGTCATTCGCGAAGCCGTTGACTCGTCCATAAATATTGACAACGTCGTAGACAAGAGGGTGCGCGACATCCTGCAAGAGAGATTAGAAGCGTATGGTGGGGACCGAAATAAGGCATTCAGTAATCTAGATGAGAACCCTATCTGGCTAAACAAGGAAAAGGGAATCGCCATTAAGCGTACAGCCCAAAAGGCGCGTTTAACAAATCCGATGCCTCTGCATGATAAATTGAATAGAGATGGTAGCCAGTTAATAGATCGTGAAGGTAATACTATGCCAGTCGATTTTGTAAACACTAGCAACAATCATCATGTGGCTATTTATGAGGATGCTGACGGAAACTGGCAAGAGAGAATCGTCTCATACTTTGAAGCAATTGCCCACATCAACAATGAGATGCCCATAGTAGATAAACATTACAAAGAAAGCGAGGGCTGGAGATTCAAGTTCAGCATGAAACAGAATGAATATTTTGTATTCCCCGATGAGGAACATGGTTTTTTGCCCAGCGAGATTGACCTATTGGATGAGCGGAACTATGCCGTAATAGTTCCCCATCTATTTAGGGTTCAAAAACTGACCTCAAAAGACTATGTTTTCAGGCATCAGTATGAGACAAGCGTGACCACTGGGGGCTCACTACCGCAAGGCATTGCTTATTTCAGAATTACCAGTGTGAACAATCTCAAAGGTATTGTAAAGGTTAGAATCAATCACATTGGCAAGATTGTTCATGTGGGAGAATATTGATGTGCCATGGTAAAGAAAACACTATACTTTGGCAATCCTGCTTATTTGAGTTTGCGCAATGGGCAAATGGTGATGAGGTTGCCCCAAGTTGAAAAGAACGGTTCATTATCAGATGCCTTTAAAAAAGAAGCTGAGCGCACATTTCCCGTCGAGGACCTGGGTGTGGTTATACTTGACGACAAACGCATCACAGTCACTCAAGGATTGCTTGAATGTTTGGCAGAGAATAATTGCGCACTCATTACCTGTGATAGCACTCATCATCCTGTGGCACTAATGCTGCCGATAGAAGGAAACACCTTGATGAGCAAGCGCTCCCGCTTACAATCCGACTGTTCCAAACCCTTGCGAAAACAATTATGGCAGCAAACTGTGCAAGCCAAAATTGCCAACCAAGCCGCTAATCTTGAGCATCTTGTCCAAGCAGAAAACCGAAATATGCTTGAATGGGTGGGGCAAGTGCGCAGCGATGATGCTGACAATCTAGAAGCCCGGGCCGCTGCGTATTACTGGAAAAACATTTTTCCTGAGTTCCCTGATTTCACAAGAAGACGAGATGGAGAGCCACCCAACAATCTACTAAATTATGGCTATGCGATACTTCGAGCAGTGGTTGCGCGAAGCATTGTAGCAACTGGATTATTACCGTCGCTAGGCATACACCATCATAACCGCAATAACGCCTACTGCCTTGCCGATGACATCATGGAGCCTTACCGTCCTGTCGTAGATGCTGTTGTCAGGCGAATTATTACCAATCATAAAGAAATTGAAGAACTTTCCATGGAAATCAAGCTGGAATTGCTTTCAATTCCCACTATCGATGTTCACATCAATGGTCATGACCGTCCTCTCATGGTCGCTGTTAATCAAACGGTAACATCATTATGTAAATGCCTTGAGAGAGAATCAAAACGTCTTATATTCCCACAACTATGGAAGGAAACACCTTGATGAGCTGCAAGCAAGAACGATTTAGCCAATATCGCGTCATGTGGATCATGGTTTTTTATGATTTGCCCACCGAAACCAAGAAGCAACGCAAAGATGCCGCGAAGTTTCGCAAAGACATCATGGGCGATGGATTCATCATGTTTCAGTTTTCCATTTACTTGAGGCATTGCACCAGCAAAGAGAATGCTGAGACACACATCCGACGGATAAAAACCATGTTGCCACCTTCGGGAAATGTAGGAATACTTTGTGTAACTGACAAGCAATTTGGTGATATGGAACTATATTATGGTAATTCAGTCAAAGAAAAGCAACTCACTGGAGTACAACTTGAAATCTTTTAGCCAATAAAAAAACCTCCTTAAACAGGAGGCTTTTTATTGTTACAAGCACTTTTAAATCCTTGCAAGCAATGTAACTCATTCATAGACATTAAATTATGAGTATTGTCTTACAAAGTTACAAATTTGAAAGCAATTCACAACCGACGGAACTTGTGGGCGCTCTGCGCCAATCTTACAAAGTTACAAATTTGAAAGCAATTCACAACGCTCCAGTCGAAGGGGTGCAACCTGGAATACTTACAAAGTTACAAATTTGAAAGCAATTCACAACAGCAAGTCTCTGATTATCTCTCCGTTATACCTTACAAAGTTACAAATTTGAAAGCAATTCACAACGGATGCGGTTGCGGTGACGGATGATCTGCACTTACAAAGTTACAAATTTGAAAGCAATTCACAACTGCCGCAACGAGCGTGATGGACGGCATCACCTTACAAAGTTACAAATTTGAAAGCAATTCACAACTATGTGGTTATGGGATAATAATAGCGATGTCTTACAAAGTTACAAATTTGAAAGCAATTCACAACGGTCATTGACAGCATAGTTGCTGCCCAGGGCTTACAAAGTTACAAATTTGAAAGCAATTCACAACGGAATTCATGCGTCTCTATTCTACTGGAAACTTACAAAGTTACAAATTTGAAAGCAATTCACAACCAGTGAGGTCGCCCAGTGGGTCAGCAAGACCTTACAAAGTTACAAATTTGAAAGCAATTCACAACTACTGAAGATGGTACGCCTCAAGGTACTCTCTTACAAAGTTACAAATTTGAAAGCAATTCACAACCGTGATGCTCGTCTGGATCGACCTGAATGTCTTACAAAGTTACAAATTTGAAAGCAATTCACAACGAGTGCATGGGTCGTGTTTCATTCCCGCTCCTTACAAAGTTACAAATTTGAAAGCAATTCACAACATGACAATGATGGCTTTGTTCGGCTCTTTTCTTACAAAGTTACAAATTTGAAAGCAATTCACAACAGCTTCGAATTGATAAATTGACTGCTGAGACTTACAAAGTTACAAATTTGAAAGCAATTCACAACTACGAGATTGCCGCCCGTGTTGGTGGTCGCCTTACAAAGTTACAAATTTGAAAGCAATTCACAACCGGTCAGGAGCCTGCCCCTGCCGAGGCAGACTTACAAAGTTACAAATTTGAAAGCAATTCACAACGAGCGCGGGCACCGTTTCCTGTATGATGAACTTACAAAGTTACAAATTTGAAAGCAATTCACAACAACGTGGCGAATTGGTTAAGGAAGCTAATACTTACAAAGTTACAAATTTGAAAGCAATTCACAACAATACAGCGCAGGCGAAGCCGACGGCCTCGCACTTACAAAGTTACAAATTTGAAAGCAATTCACAACCACGGGGCATTTGTGGGCGTTTGGCGGGGTCTTGCAAAGTTACAAATTTGAAAGCAATTCACAACTTAGGCAGCACGAACGGCTGCTTGAACATCCTTGCAAAGTTAAAATTTGAAAGCAATTCACAACATCGAGGTGGGACGGCCCGATAACCTGGGACTTGCAAAGTTACAAATTTGAAAGCAATTCACAGCCCATCAAGCACAAAAAGCAAATCTTGAGGATTGCAAGAGCAGCAGAGGGGGTCGCGGCACGGGGTCGGTGCTGCAACCATGAAAAAAGAAATGAAGGGTTTTTAACTGCTTCTCATATTTTCCTACCTTTTTGCATTAGTCTGCCGAAAATGGTAGTTTAAACTTATTTTAACTATAAATATACTATGGATTTGGTAGGATATTATTATCTTCGCGACATTAAAAATGAGGTTTTCCTTTTTGTGCAAAAATGAAATAAAGAAGTTTTGAAGCCACATTTTTACCCCATTGATTGATTGAGAATACTAATTTTTATTAACTTTTAAACTTAATAATTTAACAATGAGAAAATTAACTTTTATTTTGTTTGCGTTGATTGCAGGCAGTTTTGCTATGCAAATGAACGCCCAGCCCTCCAAGGGTCCTGCTCGTTCTGACAACTATTCTTCTAAACCGAGCGCTTATGAGCAGTTAGGCAACACGTCGATTTATTGGGACATTGCCGAGCGTTATGCCAATGGTCCTGGTTATCAGTACGGTGTAAGCATCTTAGGTAAGATTGGCAACTTGTATTACTCCAGCACCTTTGAGCGTGAAGTGGATAATACTTTTTGGCCTTGGGAAACAGACGAGCCCAACCCCGGTGCCGGTTTCATTGCTGCACTGCAGGTTAATAATGGAACGCCCAGCTATGTGAACGCCTTGAACGGTACTACTCTCAATGACGTAAATATGACAACCCGTCTTGAGCCCCAGGGTGAAGTCGCTGCCCGTGTCGTTTACACGCTGACCAATACAACCAATCAGGCCGTAACGGTGAATGTAGGTGTATGGGGTGACATCATGATTGGAGACAACGACAAGGCTCCGCTTGAGCTCCTGAAGACCTCTGCTGGTGCTGAATACGGCATCAAGATGAAACATGACAATAACAGTGAGAATCCTCCCCTGTTATGCGTCCTCTTTGGTGCAGGTGTAACCGGTGTTACACCCATAGATGACTACTGGTTTGGATTCTTCAGTTCCAACTGGCATGCCAACGAAATAGTAGGTCAGTATTCAAGCACCATCTATAACACCGTCAACGTCAATGGAGAAACCAATAATTGGCCCAGCACCAATTCTGAGTTCTACTTGGTTGAGGACGGTACCTATGACAGCGGTCTGGGTTTCTGCTGGAAGGAACGCACCATCGAGCCCAACTCGAGCATCGAGCTGTCCTATCTGATCAGTGTCGGTGAGATTGACTTCGAGGAGCCCATCCCCGATCCCGAGCCTGATCCCGATCCCGAGCCCGGTGAAGATGTCTTCACCTATAATGTTGAGGCTTACGACATGGCTGATTGGAACAACTACAGCCTGCCTCACATGGCCCACGTCTGGGGCGAGTATGAGCACCCATATGGCCAGAACGGTTACATCGAGTATCAGGTTGACAACGAGACCACCTGGACCCGCATCCCCACCGCTCTGATTTCGGGTGAGGATTATTCTCTGGAATTCCCGATGTACTTCGATGAAAGCGTCACCACCACCCACGAGTTGCGCGTACGCTTCAACGACGGTCTGGACAACTGCAAGAACCTGCCCGGTCTGACTTGGGTTGACGTTCGCTCCTATCCTGTAAGCCCGTTCATCAACATCTACGAGTATACCGGTTCTCCTGTGAGCTTCGTTGTAAACGTTAACGGCGAGGACATTATCATTGGTGGCGACGACCAGTATGTTAATGAAGGCACTTACAACGTAGTTGTTGCTGAGGGTGCATTTGCTGACAACACCATCGGCGTGCTGACGATTACCTTCTCGATTTCGAAACCCACCGCTGTTGATGAGATTTCGGTTAACAACGAGGAGAATGGCGCTTGGTACACCATCGACGGTCGCCGCATCAGTGCTCCCAGCCAGCCCGGTATCTACATCCGCAACGGCAAGAAGTATATCGTGAAGTAATCCACGACACTTTAACACCACATTATTAAAGCAGTCCTGCCGTCACTGGCAGGGCTGTTTTTTTGCATCAATCCACCGAAAAAAGGTAGTTTTCATTTATTTAACCATGGAAGTGCCATAGGTTTTGAAATGAAATCATTATCTTTGTTGTACAGAAATGTGCTATCCCTTTTTCGTGTAGAATATAATAAACAAATTTTGAAACCTCATTTTAATCCCAGTGATCGATTGAGAATACTAATCATTTATTAACTTTTAAACATAATGATTTGACTATGAGAAGATTAACTTATATTTTATTTACATTGATTGCAGGCAGTTTTGCTATGCAATTGAATGCAGCTCCTGATAAGGCCCCCAATCGTTCGGACATTTACGACCACGTCCCCACTGGGTTCTCACAGTTGGGCAACTCGTCGATTTATTACAGCATTAACCGTCGTCAGGCCGAAGGCCCCGGCTATCAGTATGGCATCAGCCTTCTTGGCGAGATCGACAATATGTACTATTCCACGACAGATCAACTGGAGGACGAGAGCGAGCGCGCCGAAGACAGGCCCGGTGCAGGTTTCATTGCCGCCTTCCAGGTGAACGGTGGCACAGCTGACTATCTGGACGCCCTTAACGGCACGACCATCGACAATGTGCGCATGACCGCTCGTCTTGAACCTCTGGGTGATGTTGCCGCCCTCATCGTCTACACCCTGACCAATAACAATGATCAGGATGTGATGATTAATGCAGGCGTTTGGGGCGACATCATGATTGGTGACAACGACGAGGCTCCGCTGGAGCGCATGCTCTCCTACGTTGGCAACACCTATGGCATCAAGATGAAATACGGGAACTTAGAGGACACTCCGGCGATGTGCGCCCTCTTTGGCGAAGACGAAGATCTGATTCGTGTTACTCCGGCCGATGACTATTGGTTCGGTTTCTTTAGTTCCAATTGGCATCCTAACGAAATCTGTGGTGAGTACTCAAATTATGTCTATGACACCAACACCAGCTGGGGTCAGAATTATTCTGAATACTACAATTTCGAGAACGGCTGCTATGACAGCGGTCTAGGTTTCTGCTGGAAGTATCGCGTGATTCACGCTTATGAGAGCATCGAGTTGTCCTATATAATCTGTGTCGGTGAATTTGATCCCGTGGGCCCCAATCCCCCTGATGGCTACTTTATCTATGATGTTGAGGCTTACGACATGGCTGATTGGAACAACTATAGCCAGCCTCACATGGCCCACATCTGGGGCGAGTATGAGCACCCCTATGGCCAGAACGGTTACATCGAGTATCAGGTTGACAACGAGACCACCTGGACCCGCATCCCCACCGCTCTGATTTCGGGTGAGGATTATTCTCTGGAATTCCCGATGTACTTCGATGAAAGCGTCACCACCACCCACGAGTTGCGCCTGCGCTTCATCGACGATATGGACTACAGCTCCCTCCTGAGTGGTATGACATGGATTGACGTTCGCTCCTATCCTGTAGGGCCTTACCTCACCAGCTACGATTATGACGGCTCTCCTGTGAGCTTCGTTGTAGATGTTAACGGCGAGCCCGTTACCATCGGTGGCAACGACGAGTATATCAATGAAGGCACTTACAACGTAGTTGTTGCTGAGGGTGCCTGTGCAGACAACACCATCGGCGTGCTGACGATTACCTTCTCGATAGAGAACTCCACCGCAATTGATGAGATTTCGACTGTCAACGAGGAGAATGGCGCATGGTACACCATCGACGGTCGCCGCATCAGTGCTCCCAGCCAGCCCGGTATCTACATCCGCAACGGCAAGAAGTATATCGTGAAGTAATCCACGACACTTTAACACCGCATTAAAAAGCAGCCCTGCCATTGACGGCGGGGCTGTTTTTTCTTGTTAAGGTCATTAAAGTCTTGAAAAGTAGTGTCAAGTTCATAATAAAACATCACCGTTGACCTTCGGTCGAAATCAGGCGGCGTCTCAAAATTGGCAAGAAAAACAATTTTTCTCTTGCCATTGTGTTCGACTTGCACTAATTTTGCAGCGTGATTCAATGAGTTTGGGGTGCTTCCTGAGAAATGGGGGCTGAGAACATACCCATCGGATCTGATCCGGACAATGCCGGCGTAGAGAATAACTTGTTAATTCAAGCTTCGCTTGCGAAACTTGAGGTTTAGAACTTAGGGGTAAGGGCTTAGAGGGGTATCTTCCTTCTTTGGACATTGCGCTTTGACCTTCAAAACCTGAAGTGGAACGAGAACGGAACTTGGGAAATTTTTATCGAATGAAGAAGACCTTTTTGACGGCTGCCACCATACTGGCTAGCCTTGTTGCAGTGGGACAGACCGCTGCAACCGACACGGTGCCCGCCATCGCGCTGAGTGAGGTGGAGGTGCTGGGCACGCGTGCAAGCAAGAGCACTCCTGTAGCTTTTACTAATGTAACCGGCAAGCAACTGGCTGCCGAGAACCATGGCTTGGACATCCCGTTCCTGCTGACGATGACGCCCAGCGTGATCACTACCAGCGACGCGGGTGCCGGTGTGGGATACACGTCGATGCGCGTTCGCGGCACCGATGCCACCCGCATCAACATCACGGTGAACGACATCCCGCAGAACGATGCCGAGAGCCACAGCATCTACTGGGTGAACACGCCCGACTTTGCCTCGTCGGTGCGCGACATCCAGGTGCAGCGTGGCGCTGGCACCTCGACCAACGGTTCGGGCGCCTTTGGCGGCAGCGTGAACATGAGGACACAGAGTTTCTCGCGCGATGCCTATGCCGATTTTTCGGGCAGCTACGGCTCCTACAACACCAATAAGGAGACGCTGCGCGTGGGCAGTGGCCTGCTGAATGACCATTGGGCCATCGAGGCGCGCCTGTCGCACATCAGCAGCGACGGCTATCGCGACCGTGCCAGCAGCGAACTGGTGAGCTATTTTGGCCAGTTGGGCTATTTCAACGGCGGGACTTCGCTGCGATTTATCACCTATGGCGGTAAAGAAGACACTTACCACGCCTGGGACGGCATCAGCCGCGACGACCTGAAGGAAAACCGCACTTATAATCCCAACGGAGAAATCAAGCATGACGGCAAGGTGACTGGCTTCTACAAGGACCAGAAAGACATCTACCGCCAGACGCATTACCAGTTGATCTGGAACCAGACCTTCAATCAGCTGTGGAAACTCAATGCGGCACTGCACTATACTGACGGATATGGCTACTATCAGGAATACAAGAACGCGCGCACGCTCAAGGAGTATGGCCTGCTGCCGGTGGTGACGCCCGAGGGCACCAGCAAGAAGGCGAGCCTGGTGCGCAAGAAATGTGTGGATAGCGGCTTTGGCGGCGGCGTGTTCTCGCTGCAGTACACCGGCGATCGCCTGGCAGCCACTCTGGGGGGCGGCATCAACCGCTACAGCAACGACCACTACGGCCAGGTCATCTGGGTGGAGAACTATACCAATCAGCTGGCACCCGACCATGAATATTACCGCAATAACGGCCGCAAGACCGATTTCAACATCTACATCAAGGGTAACTACATGATCACCAACGGCTTGAGTGCCTATGCCGACCTGCAGTACCGCCACATCGGCTACCGCATCACCGGCGACAACGACAAGTGGGACTGGACTGCCGACCCCGAGCACCTGCAGGTGCTCAACATTGACGAGCCATTCAACTTCTTTAACCCCAAGGCGGGCTTGAACTGGCAGATTGCTCCCAAGCACCGAGCCTATGCCTCGTTTGCCGTAGCCCAGAAAGAGCCGACGCGCAACAACTATACCGACGGCCTGTTCCTCGAGCACCCCACGAGCGAGAAGCTCTATGACTGGGAGGCCGGTTACGAGTTCCGCTCGGGCCGTTATCTGTTCAGTGCCAACCTCTACTACATGAACTACAAGGACCAGCTTGTACTCAACGGCAAGATTAATGAGATTGGCGAGCTGATGGCCGAGAATGTGGACAAGAGCTATCGCATGGGTATCGAGCTGCTGGCAGGAATGCACTTTACCGACTGGTTGAGCTGGGAAGTGAACGCCACGTTGAGCCGCAACCGCATCAAGGACTATGTGGGCTATGTGAGCGACTATGATGCCGACAGCTGGGACGACATGTGGACCCAGACCGCCGTCGAGAATGGCAACACGACCATCGCCTTCTCGCCCAGCGTGACTGTGGGCAGCATGCTGATGTTCAACTACAAGGGCTTCATGGCATACCTGCAGACGCAGTATGTATCGCGCCAGTACCTCGACAACTTTGAACGCAAGGAAGACTCGTTGGATCCCTATTTTGTCAACAATCTGGATTTGGGCTACACCTTCAAGCTGCCGCACGTGCGCAGCATCACCGCCGGTTTCGTCATCTACAACCTGTTTGACGAGAAGTATGAGACCAACGGATACTCGCAGACCTGCGCCCTGTATCCCGGCGGCAGCAAGGAGAACAAGTACAGCCTGTACAGCGACCCACGCTTCTACCCCATGGCCGGCATCAACGTGCTGGGCCATGTGACGCTAAGATTTTAGTTTTAGATCTACTAGATGTTCTAGATTATCTAGATAGTGGAGGAGATGATGGAGGCGATTGCTGAGTATTTTAATCATTTCGGGCGGGTCGAAGCCATTGACCTGGCGGGGCTGGTGCTGGGACTCATCTACTTGTGGCTTGAGTTCAAGGCCAGCATCTGGCTGTGGCTGGTGAGCGTCATCATGCCCATCGTGCACGGTTACCTGTATTGGGAACGCGGCCTGTATGCCGACTTTGGCATGGAAGTCTATTATGTGCTGGCCGCCATCTATGGCTACGCCATGTGGCGCTGGGTGAGCAATCGCAAAACATCGGATGAGAAGGCCGCCGAACGGCCCATCACCCGCTTCCCGCTGCGGCGCGTGTTGCCCGTGGCACTGGTGGGCCTGGCATTGTGGGCGGTAATCTATTGGATTCTCATTACCTGGACCGACAGCAGCGTGCCCCTGTGTGACAGTTTCACGACGGCACTGAGCATGGTCGCCCTGTGGGCACTGGCGCAGAAGTATGCCGAGCAGTGGCTGCTGTGGCTCATTGTGGACCTGGTGTGCACCGTCCTCTATATCTACAAGCAGATTCCGTTCACAGCGTGCCTCTATGGTTTCTATACCGTGATGGCTGTGCTGGGCTATCGTCAATGGATCGGCATGATGCGCCCGCAAGAGGCGGCGATTTAGAGTAGCGGACAGGGAATTTAACAGACTAAACCGCGCCACGCGCTGAATCCAGGTCAGCACGCGGTGCGGTTTAGTCTGTACGGTATCAATTACCGAAGCTGTTCCCTATTGATTAGCGAGCAGCAAGTCGATCAATGCTGGCACATCAGCAATGCTGAAGTTACCGTCCCCATTAACGTCTGCAGCACGCTCGTCATAACGGGCGGGGGGATTCCCCAACAGGAGGTCGATGAGCGCTGCCACATCGGAGATGGTAACAACATTGTTAGCGTTTACGTCGCCGGGCAGGTATGCGGGGGCGTCATTCACTTCGAGGTAAACGATGTCGGAAGAGTTGCGTACCCCATCGACCGTGTAGTAAACCTGAACGCCAATGCGCCAAATGAACTGCGGGTCATTCAAGAAGTGGATCGCTCCCGGTGCCAAATAGCCATGGATGAGCGAGAAAGGCAATTCATCCATGTCGCCGGTCATGCCTCCCAGATAGTCATAGGGGCCATACTCGCTATAGAGGAAGGTGTAGCGCTCGTTGTAGTCAAAGAAGATGCTGTAGGACACATTGGCCTGCAACAAGGTGTTGCCATCCACGTCAACGGGCGGAATGATGTCAAATTGGAATAAGGGCGACCAATTGGTGCCATTGCCGGCTGTCCAAGTCAGGTCGGTGGCATTAGCGGGCTTGGCGGGCTCGATCTGTTCCAGGTAAGTGTAAACGATGTCGGATGCGGTCTTGGTACCGTTGTTGTTATAATAGACCTGAATGCCGATGCGCTCGGTGAAGAAAGGAGGATTCTCTTGGTTTGTGCGGTAGAAAAACACAACAGAATCATTCATGCTGTACTTATTAAAACCGTAGGGGATTTCGGTCATATCCTCAGTGAGTCCACTTATAGTACCATATTCGGCTACAGTGAAGGTGAAGATCTGGTCATCATCGGTAAAAATGCTGTAACTGAAATTCTCGGCATCAAGAGGGATGCCAAACGTCGCATCCTTGAGAGAAATCTTGAATTTCAAGTTAGACTGGCCAAGAATACTGCTTCCAAAATCCTGCCATTTCACATCAGTAGGATTGGCAGGCCTCAGTTCAAATTGTGCCGAAGCACCAAAAGCCACTGCAACAGCAGCAATGAATAGTAACAATTTCTTCATAATGAAAAAGAATTTGGAAAAATAATTAATAATAATGCCTGGTTTCTGTTTGCAAAATTAAGAAAATTTTTTGAGCAAAAACACATTATAGATGGAAAATCGTTCTGCCGACCTATCATTTTCCAGCAATTCACGCATGAGTTAAAGGCCAGCATCTGGCTGTGGCTGGTGAGCGTCATCATGCCCATCGTTCACGGTCACCTTTACTGGGAACGCAACTTGTATGCCGACTTTGGCATAGAAGTCTATTATGTGCCGGGCTATCGCCAATGGCTCAAGAAAATACCTCGAGCTGCCTAAACATATCAAACAACATAGACAACTTTTTAGACAAAAGTAGCAACATAAAATCGGTTGTTCCTGTTGTCAATTTTGTTGTTACAGTTGTTGAAAAAGTTGCGGTCAGGTATGGTCGCGGAGCTCTTGGATGTAGTCGTGGAGCTGGCTATAGAAGGGGTGTCGCGTGAGGGTGGGAACATGGCCCACGATCATGAGTTTCATGCGGGCGCGTGTCATGGCGACGTTCATGCGGCGCAGGTCGTGCAGGAAGCCGATTTGTCCCGTGCCGTTGGCGCGCACCATCGATATGAGAATCACATCGCGCTCCTGTCCCTGGAAACCGTCAACGGTATTGACCGAAATCAGATGGCGGAACGGCTTGAAAAAGGGGCGCTTGGCGATAAGGCGCTTCAGATACTGGACCTGGGCGCGATAGGGAGAGATAATGCCCACATCGATGCGGTCGTCGAGGACGCGCTGCTTGCCGACGCGCTGGAAATAGATTTGCAGCAGGCTGACGGTCAAATGGGCCTCTCCCTTGTTGATGCGGCCGAACGACTCTCCCACAAATTGTTCCCTGAAATCGTACTTGTCGTCGGGGCTGACGTTGATGGCCGAGGTGTCGAGCCACAGGATGGGCGCGTCGCCCTCATGAATGAGACGGTGGGCCACCTCGGGGGCCGAGCGCATCTGACCATGGTAGAAGTAGTCACTGCTAAACTGCATGATCTCGTCGTTCATGCGGTATTGTATCTGCAGCAGGGAGACACATTCTGGCTTGTTCTTGACGATGCGTTCCATGAGGGTAATGCCCAAGCCGCCCTTGAGGGCCTCGAGGCTCTTGACGGTGGGCGGCAGCTGGCAGTGGTCGCCGGCGAAGATGACGCGGCTGGCGCGGCGAATGGGAATCCAGCAGGCCGCCTCGAGGGCCTGGGCCGCCTCGTCGATGAACAATGTGCCGAAACGTTTGCCGTCTAACAGTTTGTTGCCCGCTCCCACCAGCGTGGAGGCGATGACACGCACCTGGCCGAAAATGTCGGCATTGATGCGCACCTCGAGTTCAACAGCCAGTTCCTTGAGGCGGTCGAGCTTTTGGTGGAAATGCTCGCCCGATTCCCGCCGACGGCGACGCATCTCGCGCATGGTGCGCCGCAGCTGCCACAGTTTGGGATAGTCGGGGTGGTCGGCAAAGCGGTGCTCATAGGTGAAACTCAGCATCTTGTCGTTGACGCGCGTGGGATTGCCCAATCGCAACACGGGGATGCCACAGTCCACCAGTTTCTCGCTGATCCAATCGACTGCGGTGTTGCTCTGAGCGCACACGAGCACCTGCGTCTCGCGCTTGAGCGTCTCGTTGATGGCTTCGACCAATGTGGTGGTCTTGCCCGTGCCAGGAGGACCATGCAGCACACGCACGTCCTTGGCGCGCAACACATCGTTGACAGCACGTTCCTGGCTGGTGTTGAGCCACGGGAAACGCATGGCATCGAAGGTGAAGGTTTGAGCGGGTTGGTGGCTGCAGAACAAGTCACGCAGGTAGGCCAGGCGGTTGTCCCTGGCACCGATGACACGCTCCAGGGCATCGAACATCATGCGGTAGCTCGTCTCGTCGAAGAACAGCTGCACACCCACGGGTGATTGGGCATTCTGCAGTTCCAGCGAGTGGCCCTCGGGGATGGCTACGACCATGCGGTCGCCGTCCACATAGGAAATCGTCCCCGTGAAACTGAAATAGCGAATGCTGGCCGCCTGCTTCAAGTCACCAACGGGCACGTCGGCCTTGAAGAAGACGACGGGCCTGCCGTACTCAAAGTTGTGGTCAATTTCCTCGTCGGCCCTGCGCGACACCTCGATGCAATACTGGTTCAACGAGTTGTAATAGGTTCGGCCCACGTGCAGGGGGAACCAGGCATCACCGCGCGTCAACTTGCGCGCCAGGCCGATGCTCTCGGTCTGCTGCCGATAGGTTTCCTTTTCCTCCTGGTATTCCAGGCGGAGCAATTCCCGCTGCCGTTGCAGCTGCGCTATGGCCGAGGAGTGATTCATTGTCGTGACTTTTCACCCACAAAGGTACACATTTTTCTCACACCACCATCTCACACCACCATCTCAGACAACTGGGACAACATGATAGACAACCATAACAACATTTTTTATTATTCGTTTCATCCGCGCGTGCATGTAGGGCCTCGCCTTGGCGTGGCTGGTACCCGTTGGCGGTGAAGCCCGTTAGGGCTGGTTAGGGCATAGGCAGGTGGTGCAGTGAGGCGAAGCCGAACGGAACCCCTGCATCGTGTCGTTCCCCCACCCAAAAATTAGCTCCGTAGGAGCGGCACTGTTACAAATAACGTTCATCATAATCAATTCCATTTGCTTCGAGAAACGCTTTGTACTCATCCATAAATGTTCGCACTTTATGGTGCTCTTGTTGATTGCGGATGTATTGAATTACCTTGGGCAAAACTGACGTGCTTACTGAATAGGCGGCATATCCCTCTTGCCAAGCGAATGCACCATAATAATGAGGATTGATGGTCTTAATCCATCGGCTACTCTCTGTTTTGACTGTTCTCACAAAATCGGCAAGAGCCATAGTCTTAGGTAACGAACACAAGAGATGAACATGGTCGCACATCCCACCAACTTCTATGAGTACAGACCCCATCCCCTTGACGATTCCACCGATATACTGGTGGAGGCGTGCAAGATCGCTGTCCAGCACATCGGTGGTTTTGGCCTTGGTGTGGAAAATAATATGTAGGTCATTTTTGACGAATGTATTAGCCATTTTTATCTTGTTTTTTGTGTCGCCCCGATGGGGCTAATTATTGAAAATGTTCGTTGTTACAGGGGTTCCGCTACGCTTCACCCCTGCCTATGCCCTAGTCGTCCCTACGGGACTTCGGGTTTACTCATTGCCGATTGTCGAGGAACCAATGCATGAGGTCGAGGCTCATGGCGACATCGCCCTGATGGATGTATTTGTCGCGCTCGGCCTCGAGTTTGTCGAGCAGTTTTTCGGCACGCGGTCGGTCACCGTCCAGGGCGAGGGCTATCGCCATGGTCGACATCTGCTTGTCGCTTTGCGTCGGTGCATGGTGGGTGATATACTTGGCTACTTTATCGGTGTAGTGCTGGCGCGCTTCCTCGTCACGACCTGTAGCGATGCATGCCAGCGTCATCATGTTTTCCAATTCCAGCTGGTACAGGGACATGATGTCACTCATGTGACTGCTTGCCTCGGTGAGCTGCCGGTAGGAGTCTTCCCATTGGTGCTGGGCCTGCTTGCGCGTGGCCGAGGCCAGCACGGTGGCAACATGCATGGGATTCTTCCAGTCGATGGGATCGGGTATGTTGAACAAGCGCTCAGGCATCTCGCCATAGGACTCGCCGCCCTGGTTGCGGACATTGAGTTCGAGCACGTTGCAGAAGGACTGCTTCGCGGCCATGTCCTTCTCTAACTTCAGCAGGTTGTAGCCATCGTTGGCGACGCCACCCAGTTTCATGGGAATGCCATTGGTCAATACCCCTAAAATGCCGAATATCGCCATCATCACAAGCAGCATATCCAGCCATTTGGGCAAGTCCAGCGCCCATATCAGCAGGATGGAAAACAGAGAAATGATGAATTGGGTGAGCACACCGCCGGCATTGTACAAGCGCGTGTCAATCTCCTCGAGCGGTTTGTCGGGCGGTGACATCAGGCACTGTCCGCCAGTTCCCGCCAATTCAAAGTTGCGCCACCTCAGGCGCCCGTCCTTACGGATAAGCGTCCAGTTAAAGAAACGGAACGACACGAACTTGTAGCCAGTCAGCAGCCCCGCCGCCAAGTGGCCTGCCTCGTGGAGGATGATATTCAGGACGGCGGCAATCAAGGCAGCAAGCAGCATCCAAGCAATAGCCACAACCTTGTCCAGGGTGAACTTGTCGCAAACGTTCCTCGCCACTGTCGTAATCGACTCGCCATCCATGATCGCAATGATGGGGATGACAATTATCATGCCGATGAATGCCCCCAAAAGGAGACCTCCAATGAGTCGTAAGAGTGTTTTCATAAAGCAAATAGTCTGTTGCGTTAATTGCCCACAAAGGTAATCATTTTTTTACTTTCCTTATGACTCTTGCACGTACGGATGAACGTATGAACGGATAAACGAAAATGCATACTGGCTGCGCCGAAGTTAGGCGGCGTCTCGGAAATGCTCAAATAAATTTGGCATTTCGCTCGACTTGCACCACGTTGGCTGCGCCGAAGTTAGGCGGCGTCTCGGAAATGCTCAAATAAATTTGGCATTTCGCTCGACTTGCACTAACTTTGCAAGTTAAAATTGTTGTGCTGTTGTAGGGCACAACACAAACATCTAATTATCAATAACTTATTATGATTAACATCAAGTTTCCTGATGGTAATGTACGCCAATATGAGGACGGAGTAACTCCTCTGGACATTGCCAAGAGTATTAGCGAAGGCTTTGCACGCAACGTGCTGGCCGCATCATTAAACGACGAGGAATGGGATATCTCACGCCCCATTTGTATGGATGGCGATATCAAGTTCTTCAAGTGGGAGGACCCCGAGGGCAAGCACGCCTTCTGGCACACATCGGCTCACCTGCTGGCCGAGGCCCTGCAAGAGCTGTACCCTGGTGTACAGTTCGGCATCGGCCCGGCGATTGAGACAGGTTTCTACTATGACATAGACACCGGTGACACCCCCTTGACCGACGCAGACTTCGCCAAGATTGAGAAGAAAATGACAGAACTCGCCCAGAAGAACGAGCCCGTTGTTCGCGCTGACATCAGCAAGGCCGACGCGTTGAAGTTCTTTGGCGACAAGGGCCAAACCTTGAAGTGCGAGCTCATCAATGACCTGGAAGACGGTCATATTACCACCTATACCCAGGGCAACTTTACCGACCTGTGCCGTGGCCCGCACATCCCCTCGACCGGTGCCATCAAGGCCATCAAGGTGATGTCGCTTGCCGGCGCCTACTGGCGCGGTGACGAGACCCGTCCGCAGTTGACGCGTGTTTATGGTATCACCTTCCCCAAGAAGAAGATGCTCGAGGAGCACCTCATTCTGCTCGAGGAGGCCAAGAAGCGCGACCACCGCAAGATTGGCAAGGAGATGGAACTGTTTGCCTTCTCGCCCAACGTGGGCCAAGGTCTTCCCCTGTGGCTGCCTAAGGGTGCCGCCCTGCGCAACCGCCTGCAGGACATGCTGGCCAAGATCCAGAAACGCTACGGCTACCAGCAGGTGATCACTCCGCACATCGGCAACAAGCTGCTGTATGTGACCAGTGGCCACTATGCCAAGTACGGCAAGGACTCGTTCCGCCCCATCACTACTCCCGAGGAGGGCGAAGAGTACATGCTCAAACCCATGAACTGCCCCCACCACTGCGAGATTTACAAGACCGCTCCCCGCAGCTACCGTGACCTGCCCATCCGCTATGCCGAGTTCGGTACCGTTTACCGCTATGAGCAGAGTGGTGAGTTGCACGGCTTGACGCGCGTGCGCAGTTTCACTCAGGACGATGCACACCTGTTCTGCACCCCCGACCAGCTGAAGCAGGAATTCCTGGGCGTGATGGATATCATCTCGTTCATCTTCAAGGTATTCGGATTCAACTACGAGGCTCAGATCTCGTTGCGCGATCCCAACAACAAGGAGAAATATGTCGGCACCGATGAGGTGTGGGAGAAGGCCGAGCGCGCCATCGTCGAGGCTTGTGAAGAGAAAGGCCTGGTAGCCAAGCAGGTAACCGGCGAGGCCGCCTTCTATGGTCCCAAGCTTGACTTCATGGTCAAGGACGCCCTGGGCCGCCGCTGGCAGTTGGGCACCATCCAGGTAGACTATAACCTGCCCGAGCGCTTCCAGCTCGAATATACCGGCGCCGACAACCAGAAGCACCGTCCCGTGATGATCCACCGTGCCCCCTTCGGCTCGCTGGAGCGCTTCGTGGCCGTGCTGCTTGAGCACACCGCCGGCAAGCTGCCATTGTGGCTCGTGCCCGACCAGTGCGTCGTGCTTCCCATCAGCGAGAAGTTCAATGACTATGCCCACCATGTTGCCGACGAGCTGAACAAGCTCGACGTACGTGCCATTGTGGATGACCGCAACGAGAAAATCGGTCGCAAAATCCGTGATAACGAGCTCAAACGCATCCCCTACCTCCTCATTGTCGGTGAAAAAGAAGCCGGTTGTGAAGAAATTTCTATAAGAAAACAGGGCGAAGGTGATCAAGGTTCGAAAAAAATTACTACCTTTGCAGCCGATATTAATCGCGAAGTGGCCGAAATGACCAACTTTTAAGCCATTTCCGTGCGACGCATGTCGTATGGAAGTGCTTGATTGTCACGATAATACTAACAATTGTAAAACTGCTGAATGAACAAAAAACCGTATCGCCCAGGGCCTAAGCGCCCGAGCAATGCCACCAGGCCCAAAGGCCGCAATCGCCAAATGGGCGGCAAAAATGACAAAGACACCAACCTGATTAACGACGAAATTCGTTCCAGAGAGGTGCGCCTGGTGGGTGACAACGTGGAGCAGGGCATTTATCCCATCGATGAAGCCCTCAAGATTGCCGAGGGGTTAGAGCTGGACCTGATCCTGATTGCCCCTCAAGCCGAGCCCCCCGTGTGCCGCGTGATGGACTACCAGAAGTTCAAGTTCCAACAGCGCAAACACGCCAAGGAACAGAAGGCCAAGTCCACCAAACTCGTGGTCAAGGAAATTCGTTTCGGACCACAGACCGACGAGCATGACTACAACTTCAAGCTGAAGCATGCCATCGGGTTCCTCAAGGAAGGTGCCAAGGTGAAGAGTTATGTCTTCTTCAAGGGCCGCTCCATCCTGTTCAAGGAACAGGGCGAGGTGCTGCTGCTCAGGTTCGCTAACGACCTGGAAGAATATGGCAAGCTGGATCAGATGCCCGTGCTCGAGGGAAAACGCATGACCATCATGCTTTCTCCCAAGAAGCCCGGCGGCAAGAAGAAGGAGGCGAAGGAAGCCACCGGCAATGCCGTCGATGATCAGCAGGAGAACAACACTCCCGTTGAGGAGTAAACGACACGTGAGAGAGAAGAGCATCAGGCTTGGTAAGTGCCTGGTCTCGAATTATTAATAACATTTTTTAAACTAAAACAAAATGCCAAAAGTTAAGACGAATTCCGCTGCGAAGAAAAGGTTCACCTTTACCGGCACCGGAAAGATTAAAAGAAGACATGCTTACAAGAGTCACATC
>Ga0247609_10001139_pt1 | contig 32981 bp, 60 predicted proteins | sample 172DNAGHGlowgp2_FD_193487 | JGI IMG/M metagenome (GOLD analysis project Ga0247609, IMG submission 193487) | Sheep rumen microbial communities from Palmerston North, Manawatu-Wanganui, New Zealand - 1728 DNA GHGlow gp2 | ecosystem: Host-associated > Mammals > Digestive system > Stomach > Rumen ... | reverse complement strand
CATACCCAACTGCCATATTGTCAGTACCCCGAAACACCCCCAAAATACCCCCTATTTCGGCAACCCCATACCTAATATCCACCCCTAATACCGAGCCATGTCGACTTTTTCGAGGTCCCACATCTATATAAGTCCTCAGGAACTCCCATGCTGGCACGGCAGCGGGCTCGGATTGTCGTTTTCGGCATTGAAATCAGAAATTTTGCAGAAAATCTGCAAGAAATCCCGTTTTGACTTGCATAATTCGGAAATTATTGCTATATTTGCATACGAGATAAAGGAAACAAGCTCCATTGAGGTCCCATAGCTCAGTTGGTCAGAGCGACAGACTCATAATCTGTGGGTCGCAGGTTCAAGTCCTGCTGGGACCACGAAAATTCTCTCAAAGGTTCAGTTCTTGAACCGAATATGTGGTTATTGCTTGCCTTTTGGGTGCCGACTGTGAAGTCCGCACCCAAAAATCTTTATGTCAAGCTCCGTACCGCCCGTCAAGGAGCAGTATCCGCCTGGCTGCGGTCATCATTATATTCCTGAGGAAGACTGATCCTTCGCAAGGAGATGAGGTTCGGTCAGTTTTTGGTACAACCTTGTCCTCTTTCCGAGCAGAATCGGTAAAGTCCGTCGTCCTGAGCCCCACTGTAAGGAGTTCCTGAGGAAAATTTTGCTCCGGGGCATCTGGCGGAACCAGACATGGTCGGCGACACCCCCGAAGCCGCTCAACAGGGGACCTCATCTATATAAATCCTGAGGAACTCCCATGTCGTCCGCTCAGACTCAAGGGTTTGACCACCGAGTTGGGTGCTGAAGTCGGCCAGGCGCGGGCGCCGATGGAAAAGTTCCTCAGGAAAACCCATGTGCAGGTGCACGCTTCTTCGGGTTGCCCGCCTGCAACGGCTGTGATGACCATGGGCTCACCTCGGATTCCTGAGGATGGTACCATCTCGTGCGAGCAGGTTGAGGCAGTACCTCACTTCACTGACCACGAGAGCCTCGGTCGACGACGCCGTCCCCGGACTTCCTCAGGAGTTCGCGCACGCGTCGCTCAGGGTGACGATTTCTTGGTCAGGATTTGGCGGATTCCGAAAAAATTCGTATATTTGTATACGCAAACAATAACACACAACTACTATGGAAGAAAAGATTAAAATGGATTGCTGCCCTTACTGCAAGTCGAAGAACTTTGAGTATATGGGCGATGAAGATTATTTGGGAGAAAGACATTGGCACTGCCACGAATGCGATTCCTGGTTCAACGAAGATGACTGCGAGCATCAGTTGTATTGGGAAAACATATCGTGCCTGTTCAACGGAACCTCGATAGAGGAACCTTTGGTGCTTGAGGAAACCTACATACTCCCGTCAGTCGAAAAGGAATCCTGCGGCTTGTCGGATTCGGAGAAACTCAACATTGACAAGGTACACCAGATAGAGGGTGACGGAAAGATGTACTACCATTTCGAGTATACGCCCGACACGGACGACTACTGGTACGATATGTATGAATTGTCCACCGAGGATTTGAAAGGGTTGCTCGACCACCTGCGGAAAATTGGGAATCGGTAAAGACGGAAATCACGATTCGGATAGCGGATTGACGAAAGTCAGTCCGCTTTCTTTTTGTTGAAGGACATCTTCCACACAGAGTGGGGCGGCGCCAGGCCCACTGTCGTGTATTCCTGAGGAATTCACTACATCGACCATGTCCCGGTTTCCAGGGGTGAGTAGAGTATGGTGAAGTCGAACCGGGCTTCGTCGGCGTCATGGGTGTTCCTGAGGAACAGCGACATCACCCCATGTCGTGTTTTCCAGGAAAAGTCTGGGGAGAGCAGAGGGTACTGAAGTCGAACCGGGCTTCGTCGGCGTCATGGGTGTTCCTGAGGAAGTCGGAACCTTCGCGGCGCCCCGGGGCGAATCGCCGAAAAGTCGACATGGGACGACATGGTATTTCCTGAGGAAGCGGCATCCTGTCGCGACTCGAAGATTCCAGGAGTTCGTGCCCCGTGCAGTCATCTCCTCCGCCAGCATGGGAGTTCCTCAGGATTACAAACGGTTCGCGGCGCCCCGGGCGAACCTTGCCATTCCGTGTGGTAAAAAATTTTTTTTGGTAGGTCTTGCATAATTCGGAAATTATTGCTATATTTGCATACACAAAGAAACGAAAGTTATGGTAGAAAATGAAATCAGGACTACGAAATCGCTTTGGAGCAAATGCGATTCAATGCTGGAAACCGTACATTGCCTGCAATCCGACTTGGATTACGCAAAGCTTGGCTTGTACAACAATCTTCACGAGCTTCTCGGTCTAATCCTCACCAGGCTGAACAAGAACGACGACGCGCTCTTTGAGCTCAAGCTCGACGGCAATCCGTTCGGCGGTGAAGTGAAGTCGGTGCTGATGCACCACAACGGCGACGGAATAATCTGGTTTGACTGCGAGGGCAGTGTGAGCGGACGCAGTGATGATGAAATCGATGTCGAGGCTCTCGCAAAGATTGTGAAGTGGCTCAAAGAAAAATACGATATGTAGTAGTGTACTATATTCTCTCTCCATAGGTATTAGTTGGTTTAGGTTGGGTAATCGGTCGTCGTGATGATGACCGATTATTTTTTATGCTCGCACTCGCTGTGGTCAAGCAGGCTGCGCACTGGGGCAGGCTGGGATCATTCCTGAGGAACACCCATGCCGCGGCCGGCGACAATGGTCATCTCAAGATGCCTTGGACAGCGGCATCGTGAAGTTGATGGGCGACTTCAGTATCCTGACGGCGCCTCCCCTAGGTTCCTGAGGAAAAAATCCACTGGCGCCCGCCGCCGGAGTTCATTGGACAACGGGCTCCGAAATTTCCTTAAGGAATTTCTAGAAAAATTTTCCGAAAATTTTCTGCAGAATATTTTGTAGATTCCCATAAAAATGTTATCTTTGCATTACCGAAAGAAAGAGAATAAAGAAAAATGGAAATTTTATCCTACACTAAAGCAAACAAACTCCGTAAGGAATCTAGGGATATCCGTAACGTTAAATCCCGTACCGAATTCAGTGAAGCACTTCGGTGCAACGCGGTACCAGCAAACGATTTCTGGTATACCAATTCTTTCACTTATGACCTTTGGAAAAATCGAAGGAGTGGTGGGAAGATTGTTATGAGTGATTACTCTTACAAGTCCGTCTATGAGGCTTTCAATGCTTTACTAGGTGGGATATCAAGCGCTAGAAGCGCTCACGTTTGGGACGGATATGTTCCAGATGCAATGGGAAATTAATATCAACAAATAAACAAGTTCTTGCTTAGTATCTCTCTTATGTCGGGAAACGGATGCCCAAGGTTTGGGTGTCCGTTTCTTTTTTATGCGCAAACACGTAGGCGTTGTCTACAGAACGCATGTCGACGACGTCTGGGGGATGATTCCTGAGGAAGACGCAATCAAAGGGAACAGGCTGAGTTCTGTAAGCAGGCGATGCCTCTGCCGAATCCGAAGAGCAGTCCGTGGATGTAGCGTATTCCTGAGGAAACCGGGAAGCCCGCGAAGTCGACATGACTCGTGGTCACTGGTGTCAGCAGAGTGTGATGATGCTCATCAAGCAGCCACTCCGCCTTCGTCGGCGATCTAAAAGTTCCTGAGGAAACCCCATGCTGTCGACCGACTTCAAACCCTAAGGTATTCTGCTGTTACCGACCTCGAATCCTAAGGGGTACCCACGGGTTTAAGTTCCTCAGGATTTCTCCGCAGCCCGACGCCAGAATCGGGACTCTGGTAAATAATCTTCCAGACATTTGGTATATTCAAAAATTATTGCTATATTTGCATACACGAAAAATATGATGCACTATGAAAATGATTAAGGGAGTTACAAAGATTAAGGTTATCCTTATGGATGACCACTGCTCTTGGGGCAACGGAGTGGACGAGCAAGTCCACGAAATGAACGGCAAGACATATCTCTACGATTGGACTGACGATGCTGGGCAGATTTGGGTTACTGATATGGAAGGCAACCGCGTAGGTCTGGCTATCAATCCAGAGTGTGACAAGTTCGAGGTCTTATGAGAACTCGGAGCTACAACGAGCTTGAAGCTCAATTCGATAGAATGACGCGCACCTACGGCTACGATGCACCGCACCGCGAGAGTGCGCGTCTTATCTTCCTTCGCTACCGATACAACATTACCCACACCGAACCTTTCATCAAATGGAGCCAGGAAATGAAATCTATGCTCTGCAAGGACGGCAGGGTAATGAAAAGGTTTGAGGATGACTACTACGACATAAAGGACTTGCGCAACAACTACCGCGTTCCTTATGAGGTTTACGGCAAGCTGGAATATGAGTGGGTAGTTTCCATACCCTTGTTTCATACAATGGTCTTTAAGGACGAGAAAAACGCGATAGCGCACCGCAACGAGCTTATGGCTAAATACCTTGACCGCAAGGTGGAACTGCGGAAAGTAATCAAAGGGACATTCATATAAAATCATTTCTTTCGTGTGTGGATTGGGACTGACAAAATGTCAGTCCCTTTCTTTTTTGGCACGGCGTCAGCCGAGAGAGGAGTGGACATGGGCGATGTAGAGAGTTCCTCAGGAACTTATTTTCTCAATACAAAGACACGAAGTTTTTCTTCAATTTCCAATTTTTTTCTCAACTTTTTTCTTGGAGAAATTTTTGGGAAATTTTCGTAGAATTTTCCGTCAGACTTTTCCTGGAAATCCAGATCGCCCCGGATGAGATTTTTCCTCAGGAACTTTTCTCAGGGCCCGCGATGGTGGAGCTGCTCAAGACGGTCGCTACAAAAAAGTGAAAAAAGTTTGAAAGATTTTCGGAGTTTGTCGGTATATTATAATATAGAAGCTTGAACGGAAACGAAGCTTGAAAAAAAAGTTAAAAATTTTTGAAAGAATTTGTCCTTTAAGCCGTATATATAATTAGAGATAGGGAAATAATGATGTCCCCCTGCAAGACGACATCGGTTAACGGACTAAACAGATTGAGCCGTGAATACCAACAACACCCCCGTAAAGTCCACCTCCAAGTGGCACATCGTCCTTACGGACAAGTACAACCAACCGCAGAGCTGGAAAGGATTCCAGAGCCTCGCAGAAGCCTTTGCTCGCTTCTCGTACCTGTACGAGAGGATGAACTACTGCACCGACGGAGATTTCCGTATGGTGGAAGGTACCGAATATCCCACATTTGCCGACGAAGACGGCAATAAGGTGGCTCTGGTACCGAGCACCGCCAAGCTTACGCTTAACATAATCTTCGCATCGAATGTCCTCGCACGGGAGATGTTCGACGATATGGTACGCAGGGAAATTTAAGCTTGCGAAGCTTGGACGAGTTGGGGATGCCGAAAGGTGTCCCTTTCTTTTTATGACCACGAACTGTCGTGACAGCAGGAAGTCCATGGGTTTTCCTGAGGAACATCCATATCGTCGGCATCAGATGACTTGGGTTCATCGGGAAGATGTCCATCCCAGTCACGGGACATCCGGGTGTTCCTCAGGATCACTCTACATCGCCCATGTCGATTCTTCCAGGAGAATCGGCGATTCGCCCGGATGACGGCGTCGATGGCGGAGTTCCTCAGGAATCCGAAGCGGACGGGCACCTGTTCCTCTTGGTTGGGCAACGGGGTTGGGTACGAAAAAAGGGACACCCGATTTCGGGTATCCCTTTCTTGGAGAGTTGGAGAGTTGGCTACTCGGCTTCGGCAATATCAGCCGCCCGTTTGAGTAGCATAATGAGGAACAGCATATAGGCGGTGGGCAGCTCAGCTCCCGTGGCTTCTGCGATTTCCGCAGTGATAGCCACAATGACCGCAGGAATGAGTTCGGGGGAAAGGCAGTCCGTCATAGCGAGGGTGGTGAGGGAGTTCGTTGCATCTTCGCTTTCCTCATACCTTTTGAAACGCAGGGCGGTTACGGGGTTGAGGGCAGCGAAGGTCAGGAGAGCTTCGAGCTTCTGCTCGGCAGGGATTGCTGCTGCGAGGGTGGTCGTGTGGAAGTCGATGACTGCCTTGATGACCGAAAGGGTTGTAGTCTTTTCCATTGTGCGTGGATTTAGAGGTTGTGTGGCAATATCGCCGTTTTTGTGTATGCAAATATAGCAATAATAATTGAATGTACCAAATAATATGCAACATATTTTTCACAAATTTGTGGCAGGCAAGTATTGTCCAACCAGCTGGGCAGCGTCGGCCGACGGTACGGAGTTCCTGAGGAAGGATCATGTCTTCGCAGACACCGGTCGATGACTTCAGCAGGGTTCTGACTAATCTGCCTCAACCCGTATCCGCCTCAGAGTGAGGCAGTTATGAATTCCTCAGGAACCTAAAACTGTGGGTACCTCCTTCGATTCTCTTGGCGAAAAATTTGGAAGTTCCAATTTTTTATATTACCTTTGCAATACCAAAATGAAAGACATAGGATTATGGAAAAGCAATTAGAATCTTACAAGAAACTGATGGAGCAGATGGAAGTCTGCTACAAGGAGCTTGCTGAAATCATCAAGTCAAAAGGCGGCTTGATTAAGATTACATATGAAGGTGAGCTTCCCGACTATATGTACGCCGAAGGATACAATTCCTCTGGTGAAATCTGCGAGTATTACATCCACGGACTTTCGGTGGACGACGAAGGAAACATATCGGTAGCTTGCTCATACTGGGCTGAAGAAGATGATGATTTCCTTGACGACGATGAGAACTGGGATGCCCTTTACTGCGGACAGAACCTGCTCTACGGAGCAACTCTGCTCAACATAATGGAAGTCATCCACGAATACATTTAGCATTCGGGGACGCCCCGTGTCCTGTCCATAACTTAACTTTGTGTAACGCGCCCCCGCGCTTGGAGGACCTGCTTCGGCGGTCCTCTTTTTTATTTGCCATATGGTGTGACACGAGAGGACCTGGACCATGTCAACACGGGTTTTCCTCAGGAACTCTTTTCAGGAAGGGGATCCTCTTGATGACATTGGTCAAGCAGGACACCGGATGTCGGCCGCGGCGGCGAGTTCCTGAGGAATTATTTTCCTGGAGGGCGTCCCCGGATTCGACATGGCATTTACCTCGAAAATTTTCCCAAAAAATTTTTAGGAATTTTCCTTGTTTTATTCCCAGAAAATTACTACCTTTGTGATACCAAAATAAAGTACAACATTTAACGGAAAAAAGTTATGGGTTACACACACTATTGGAGATTCAAAAATCTTCCGAAAAACATTGAAGCTGGTGCGGAGAAATTCGCAGCCGCAAGTGAACTCTTCCAAGAAGGTCTGAAAAAGCTCGGCGGCAAGTGCAAGGTCACGCGCTACGAGTACAATCCCGATTGGAGCTTGAAGTCGGCTCACGAAGAAGAAGTCCCTATGATTCTGCGCGGCAGTATGGGAAAGGGTGAGCCTATCATCAACGACAAGGCAATCATCTTCAACGGCGACGCATCAAAAGACCTCGACCACGAGAGTTTCTATGTCACACTGGACTGCACCGCCGACGAAGCCAGATTCTCATTCTGCAAGACGGCACGCAAGCCTTACGACACCGCAGTCTGCTTGGCTCTGCTCTGCCTTGAACACGAGTTCGGCGACGACATCACGGTAAGCTCGGACGGCAACCGCGAAAGCGGAGAAGCTGGGTGGGGCTTGGCAAAGGAAATCTTCGCCGAAATCACGAAGTAGTCAGCAATCGTCCAATTAAATCCATAGGCAACGGAACGCCTCGGCTGTGAAGTCTGGGCGTTCTTTTTTTTTTTGTCCACAATGGTGCTGAAGCAGAGGAGGGGGTGCCCGCCAGTAAATAGTTCCTGAGGAACTTCCATGACGGCGAAGAAGCATGAGTTCTGTTGGGCAATTTATCCAAGAAAATTTCTTGAAAATTTTTTTCAGCTTTTGTTTGGTAGATTCCCAGAAAAATGTTATCTTTGTTATGCCAAAAAATAAATGAGTTATGGAAACAAACGAAATCCTTAAAATCAAGTCCGACCTTATCAACGAGATTAGGGGACAAGTCGCAGCTCGCGGCTACTTCGACATCGAAGGCAAAACGAGATTCCTCAACACCTATCGTGGTAAGGACAACCCCTATGAGAAATGCACGATGACCTGTGAACAGGAGTACGCGCTTATCGACATGACCGATACCTACTTCCGCGCTCCCGTAACCCAGCTCTATTTCTACGCAGGCGAGTGTGAGCTTATGGTCGAGTGCGGCTCCGCATTTGATTCCGCAAGGAACCTCTCTATTGATGACCTTATGAATATCCGCGACCTCGTCTGCTCTATGACCGACGACGACATCCGAGAGTGCAGGGAGTTTGCGGAGAACGGCGGATGCCTCGACGACCAGGAAAACGATTGATTGGTCTTTTCAATCACTACGCACCCGACAAGTTGATGCTGCTTGTCGGGTGTTTCTTTTTACCCCGACCTTGATGAACCAGAAAGCTGGACATGGGCCCTGGAACAAGTTCCTGAGGAAAACCCATGCGGCGGGCACCTGTCGAAACCGTACATGAAGATTCTTACCGATTCTCTTGCAGGATTCAGAAATTTGTATTACCTTTGTGTCGTAAACAAAAAGCGAAACAGTTATGACAAATCCTTATGTAATCGTCGCTATCATCGTCGCTATGGCACTTATCACCTGTATGGTGACTGCTACCGTCAATACTTTCAGGCAAGTACGGGAAGAAAATAAAGAGCCTGTATTCGTCGTTAAACGGAGGTATCAGCCAGACGACGCTGTTGAGGCTGTAACGGAGTTTGTAGCTGCGTCGAGAAGCGAACAGGCAGTTCACGACGAAATAGCCAGACTCGCTGACAATGACCTTAAAACGAACTATTTCCACAAGGGTGACGAAATTCAGCTTGACATCGAAACCACGCCGACCTTCAAGCTCGTGTACCACACGAAAGGTACGGCTTGGGTACAGTTCGTCGAGTACGAGATAATTCAAGTGCCTTCGGTGTAACTCTCTCATTTTATTCTGGTTGTTGAACCGACATCCGTCCCTTGGGTGTCGGTTCATTTTTTATGTCCACATCCAATGGCGATTCGCACCGGTGTCGTCGGCGATCTGAAAGTTCCTGAGGAAACCGTTTTCACCCGGATACGCTTCTTCACCCGGTAGCGATTCGAGTCCCCATCAGGACGGCAGTTCCTCAGGAACGCAAGGAGGACGCCGTCTGACAAGATGTCAGGTCAGCCGTGTCAAAATGTCAGTTCTCTGACACCATCGACAACAGGGGCACCGATTCGGTTGTGTTCCTCAGGATTATCAAACCGTTCATGGGACTCTGCCAAGACATCTTCTACACTCTCTTGACTTTCTCACCGAAACATTTGGTGGATTCAAAAATTATTGCTATCTTTGTGGTACCGAAAAAGATAAGAATATGCACCAAGGTAACAAGTTCACGAGAAAGAGTTTCGCCGTTAATGGTGATTGGTACACTCCGCTCAATACGATGAAGAACGAATACAAGAGCATCGTGTACGGCGAATATGTCCATACATCTTCAAGCTGCGGCGATTGGGAAGGCTTCATCATCCAGAAGCTCGGCAAGACCTATTACGGCATACCGTTCTGGCAGGAGAACCTCCACCACGAGATTGGATTCTTCTCCGTCGATACGGGCGATGTCGAATGTGCCGCAGAAACCGAAATCGAATGTCGTCGGCTTATGGAAACTTGGTACTCTATGGGTGGCTTGGAAGGAATAATTATGAATAACGATAATACTCAATAAGGTTCGTTTGTGTTTTCCATTGGCGCGAAGCTCCTTGACCTGTCGAGGTCGGGAGCTTCTTTCATTTTATGTTGAGGTTGATGAACACCGTGGATCCTCAACACCGGTGCCGTCGGCGATCCGAAAGTTCCTGAGGAACTTTTCTCAGGGACGACCGACTCCTCTCCTGCTTGGGCAATCTTGGATTCAGGATTAGTTTATAAAAATTTTCAGGAATTTTTCTGTAAAATTTTCCTGAAAATTTTTCTGGTTTTTATTTGGAAAATTCCCAGAAAAAAGCTAACTTTGCATTACACAAAAGGATAAAGTTATGGAAATCACAAAAACAATGGTAGAGAATTGGCTGGAAGCCTACCTCTCCGAAAATCCAAACGCCGACTCATTCGACCTCACTATGGCGGCTATGCAGTACGGCTTGAAGCTGGGTGCGACACCAGACAAGGGTGAACACTTCTGCGACCACGACTGCGACCTCAACGGTCAGGACAAGTCTTTGAACGATTGGTTCAACGAACAACCCTTCGATGTGTTGAAGAAACTCACGGGACGCGACTACACCGAATTCGATTCCGAGGACGGCTATCAGGCTTATGTGGACTTCTGCGAGGATTGGTGGAGCGGACTGTCCCGTAAGGAAAAGACCAGCGTTCTCAATCAGGTCGCAGGTGAAACGGGTTATGTCTGCGCAAACGACAGGGTGATTACCGACACCGTATTCGGCGATGTCAGCCTTGAATCTGGAAGCATCATAATCATCAACGGCGACAGCGACTGCTATTATCATCTTCCGCGTCGTGGTATGACCGACGACGAAATCAGGGAATTCTGCAAGGAACTTTATGAATTCGAGAAATAATATGTGGACGATAAATGATATGGATTACAGTAGGGGAGGCTACTTTTTCCGCAACTTCTTTGATGCCGATGTGGACGCTGACTGCCACCAAGACGAATGGGGTGTCGAGGTTTACGAAGAAAACTCAATCGGCGAACTCGTTATCGTCGGACAGATATTCTGGTACAACGCAAGTGACTTCGAGGATATGACTGACGACGAATTCTACAAGTTCATCGAAGATAGTGCCATACAGTAATACACCAGCGAGGGGTAAGCTGGGTTGTGCTTCATGTGCGGGTTGTCACGGGCTTCGGCTCGTGACAACTTTTTTTGTTACAAGGTTCAGCCAAGCAGGAGGAGAGTCGCGCCCCCTGGATCGAGTTCCTGAGGAACTCTGGCACGCCGACCGCTGTCGTGATTCGAGTGGACAATATCTTCCCGAAAAAAATTCTCAAAATTTTTTTCATATTATTATTTGGATTATTCCCAGAAAATTGCTACCTTTGTGATACCAAAAAGAAATGAAAGCTATGACACAGAAAGAATTACTAAAAGAACTTGAAATCCGATTCTGGGAAAAGTTCGGCGAAGCGGAAGTCCGTGTGAAGCGCGAGATTGTATTGCTCGACGATACCTGCGGATTCATGTCGTCGGGTGCAAAAGCAAGACTGACAAAACTCCGTATGAGAAACCACGAGCTTGAAATCTATTATGATTTCTGGGGAGGCGGCTGGTACGGCAGAAAGGATTTCGCCGAGAAGAATGTTACTGACGACAAGCTCGTTAAAGCTCTGGCTTCTGCTATCGGAGTCAAGATAAAGAAAATCATCAATTACGAAATCGAAGGATAATACTATGGACACGGAAAAACAAAACCAAGTCATCAATGACAAAATCAAGGATGCGTACTTTGCAATATACTACGCATTGAAGAATGTCCTCAAAGAAAACGGAGGCTCCGTCGAATGTGAGCTTATGTACCGCTATATCGATTCCGACTGTGAACAGGACATCTATCGAGTAAAGAAAGTGTACCTCAACGAGTACGAGGAAGTCTGCTACATATCCGACGAATGGAACGGCGAAGATTATGCCGCCGATGTCAGATTTGATTATGACGACTGCTTCAAGGACGAGGGTGAGGGCAACCTCTGGCTCGCTGACGCGGACACTATGTTCAACCTCGATTTCATCAACGAACTCTACCACGAAGTCGTGGATTACGCATTACCTAAAATCTACGCGAAATGACACCAGAAGAAGCAAGATTCCTTTCGGGGAACGAGGACGAACAATGCCTCAAAGACCTTTACCGCCTGCGGGATTCCAAAGAACCCGTGAGTCACAAGGAACTCTACAAGATAGTTAACATCCTGCTCGCTAAAATCAGCGATGCCAAAAGTGAAGCCGTATGGGAGAGTTACGACGGAAGGTAGCCCAGACTGACAGGCTATACAATCTTCGCGGTGAAATCCTGGGCGAAATCTGGGACTTGTTTGACAAGATGTGTTTCGGCGATACCGCGACCAATGACAGGAAAGACGCCGACATCGTTCCCCTTTATCTCCCAGCTTTCCATAAAGATATTTGGAGTGGCGACGAGAATGTTTACAAGCTCTACCGATTCAAGGGAGGCGACACGAGAATTTGGGTTGAAACCAATGTCGAGGAATACACGCTCGACGAACTCTACGCCGACGACCTAATGGAAATCCTCAACTATCTCGATTGGATTAACCAGCATCCAGAGAAGTACAAGGAATTCGTCACCTTCTACAACGAAAGCTATCACGCAATCTAATTCCCTATTTTTGTAACAATGCCAACCGAAGCTCGCCCGAAAGGACGGGCTTCAACTTTTTTGCGCACCGCCCATGTGAAGAACGAGGGTACCCGCGAACCGGGTGAGTTCCTCAGGAACTCCGTGCTGTTGGGCAGACTCTCCTCCTGCTTGGACAACAGTGATTTTTTTTTTTGAAAATTTTTCCAGATTCCTTTGCAGATTCAGAAATTATTGCTATCTTTGTATTGCCAAACATAAAGATAAAGAATTATGCCGAATTGGGCTTACACAAATGTCACCGTCAAAGGTACAAAGAAAGAAGTTCACAATGTAGTGAAGCTGGGGCTTGTTAATTCCAACATCCCCGAAAACCAGATTCCCGACGACCTCACCGCCGCCTTCAACCTCCTGTTGGAGCTGGGCAAGACCAAAGTGGGGCAGAAAGAAGATGCTCCCGAAAAGAACGATTGGGAGAAGGAAATCGTCGGAGTAACTCTCGAAAACGGAGTGACTATGCAGACATTCTTCCCTATGCCTGACAGTTACATCCTGTACGACACCACGAACCATCCGAATTCCGCCCCCGACGAAGTTCTCGCGGAACAGGAAGCTCTCGGAGCTATCGGCTGGTACGACTACAACTTGAAGTACCTCGGAACGAAGTGGAACGCCGACCTCGAAAACCTCACGCTGAACATCGCAGAGGGCAAGGACGAAGCTCGGATTACATTCCGCCTCGAAACCGCTTGGGGTATGCCTGACCGATTCTTCGCAAGGCTTACGGAGCAGTTCCACGACATCGTGCTTGTCTGCGAGGGTACGGAGGAAAGCTGTGCATATTTCGTCGTCGTAGTGTTCAAGGACGGCGAGGGATTCGACTACGCCGACCTGTCGAAAGAGTGGAACGATATGTGCGACGAGTGGCACAACAAACGCGAAGCTCTCAAAAAGGAAGGCAAGACCGAGGACGAAATCGACGAGGAAGTAGGCGAGTACATCGAGGACACCAACATGTACGAGAAGCTCGACCTCAAATACGAGAAGGCTGTCGAGGAAATCCAACTCGACACCGACCTCGAAACTCTCGAAACGAAGTAGCGGCTATGGTGTTCCTTAAAACAAACAGGACTTACTATTCCGCACAGGAGGCGGCAAAGGATTCAATCACCGTAAAGGAACTGATTGCCGAACTCTCCAACCTGCCTTCCGACGAAAAGGTAATCTTCTCCAACGACAACGGGTACACCTACGGGTACATTACACCAGGTGTCATAAAGGGATAAAGTCCGAAAACTTTTCCTAAAAACTATTTCAAGAAAAGCTGGGAATTTTTTCTCGGCTTTTCTTGCTTTTTATTTTCCGAACCCGACGCCGAGTCCCGGCAGGCACGCGATCCCGGAGTTCCTCAGGAACTTTTTCCAGGGGGTACCCTCTCCTCTGCTTGGCGGAAATCTTCCCAGAAAAATTCTCAAAAAAATTTTATATTATTATTTGGATTATTCCCAGAAAATTGCTACCTTTGTGATACCAAAAAAATAAGAGATATGATTAGCAACGAAATTCTTGAAAGAGTCATTGACCGAATCACAGTAGGTCAGGACATCGACGAAGCAGTCGAAAACCTCGAAATGGTCTGCGACAGCGTGAAGTTCGTGGACGAGAAAATCGACGACGGCTGCGACGAATCCGAAGAGGACAACTATGTTATGATGCAGTCTTACGACATATCGAAAGACAACTATCACTATTATCTTCGCCTGTACTACGGCGATGTCACAAGGGAAGTAGGTTCAGTCGAAATTACCGAGCAGTAAAGCTATGAACACCGAGAACATCAAATACAAGATTGCTCTCTACAATAACATCCGCAGGTTTGTTATTGCTCACGGAGTTCTTGACAAGGAACACAAGCAGGTCGTGTACGAAATGCCAGCAAACGGCGAAGTGCCTACATTGTTCGTGAACCATATCGGCGTGTCACGGCAGAAGATAGAGAAGATTGTTTACAGGATAGCCGACGACACCAATACCGAAATGCTGGAATTCTACGGCAAGGAACCTTACGCAATCGGCTCGCTTTTCGACGACAGGCTTGAAAACAAATACAAGCTCGACAGCGTTCACGAGGACAAGCTCGAAACCATTATGAACTATCTCAATCAACACCAATAGCGTCTTGCCATATTCGCGGAGGAATCGGATACCGAATACTTTTCGGCGTCCGATTTTTCGTATTGCCCAGCTGTATGGGCGAATCGCACCGGAGTCGTCGGGCTTCTTGGAGTTCCTGAGGAACTCTTTCCAGGGGGTACCCCTTCTTCATCCTGCTGACGGCGGTGAAATTTTTTCGCCGAAATGTTTGGTATATTCAAAAATTATTCGTACCTTTGTGATACCTAAAAAGGAGGTATGAAATGAAAGACGCTATCGTAAAGCTCATCGAATCGAACTACAAGAAATCGCGGGTTTGGAAAATCGACCTGTCGGGCGACTACCTTACCCTGAACTGCACCACGAATCGCGGCGGTCTGCATCCGTACATCGCGCTTCGCATACTCAACAAATATCCAGAAATCCGTACCGTGCATTTTACGGGCGGCTGGGTTGAGGGAGTCTATACGAGGGAAACCCTTCGCTGGTCTGGCTATAAGGTGAAGTAGCTGTATGGAAACGAGAACTGTCATACGGAATCTGCTGTCGGCGACAAGGTTCGTCGTCGAGCCGAAACAGAGGAATTACAACTTTCCGCAGAACCTGTTCGGTGCTGGGGTATATGTGATGTTCGAGGAAACCTGGATTGCGAGGTCGAAGCGGGGTAACATCGTCAGGGTTATGTTCGGTAGGAATATGTATCACGGCGCACAGGACGACCACAGGATTTTCATCGGCATCAAGGTTTACTTTCCAGACCACAGGGAACACTCTGTCTGCGTACTCCCCCACGACTCCGCTTTCAAGGCGTTGAACACTCTTACCGAAGCTCTCGAACCAATCCTTAACGACGACAATGGAACAGAATAAGGAAAACGACATCAGGATAGAGGTTGTCCGTAACGACGGCAGCGTACACTCGCTTGCGGTTACAAGTGACATCGACTCCGCCTACAATTTCTCGTATCTCTATTATGCGAACTGCGTGAGGTGCGGCGTAATCAAGTCGGCGAAGATGATTGTGAACGGAGAAATTTTCCGCCAATATCCTACAAAATTAAAGGAGTAATAAATTATGGGTGACATTCTAAAATTTGTGGCAATTCTTTTTCTCATTTGCCTTTTCGGAATTTTCGTGATTCCCCTGCTCTGGCTGCTCATAAAAGAAATCATATTTTTCTTTGGAACTCTCGCTATCGGCGGTGCCGTACTCGAAGTGCTGTTCATCATCGCCTGCATAGTATTCGTCATTTGGTGTTTTAGCTCATAGCTTATATTTCATTTTTTACCCCCTGTCGGAGTCCGTTGTGAAACGCACTCCGATTTTTTTTTTATTCTGGTCAAGAGGATCCGGGCGACGGCGTCGATGGCGGAGTTCCTCAGGAACTCACGATGACCGCAGCGGCAGGATGGTCATCTTCTTCATCTCGGATTATTCTTAAAAATTTTTATGAATTATTTTCTTGAAATTTTTTCGGCGAATTGTTTGGAAAATTCCCAGAAAATGACTACCTTTGTAATACCAAAAAAAAAGATATAGGAATTATGGAAGAAAAGAAAACTGCCGACAAGTTCGGAACGGAAGTCAAAATCGGCGACAGGGTTTGTTTCTCGCTGTCTATGCGCAAAGACCAGAAGCCTATCGTCAGAGCTACCGTAACCGACATCCTGCACTACAACGACGATTACGATTGGATTGTCGTCGAGTATCTGGATTCATCCGATATTGATTGGGCAAGGCGCGAGAAGAAGCTGCCTGGCAAGGTAATCAATTACAGAACCGTCAAATGCTATTAAGGGAGGATTAAGATATGAACGAGAACATCAAGAAAGAAATCGAGAAAGTCCTGCACGACGAAATCGCTTACATCGTGTTCGACGAAACTGACACCAGAGGTAAGTACGCGCTTTACGGATTCCTGCTCAAAAAGTTCAGCCGTAATGTCGGCAGCGACACCGACCTCGTGAACGAACTCGTCGCGCAGCTTATATCCGCCGACAAGGAAACCAAGACCGAATTCGTCGATATATTCTTCGACGGCGTAATGGACAACCTGCGTATCTGCGACACCTGCGGCGACTGGATGATTGAAGGCTATGTCCTCGGCGACGAATACGCCTGTTCCAGAGAGTGTGCCATAAAGAACTATATGGACACTACGGAAATCGGCGCGGTCACGAGGGAAGAAGCAATCAAAACTTTTGAACACGACCTCGAACTCGACGACGCACACAACCTCGGCGAAGTTTACTATACCGATTGGCGGTAATTCCATAATTCAAATATCTGGCTCCCGTGTGCCTCCGATGTTTTTCGGGGGCGCACATTTTTTTTCGGTTCTGCTGTGCAGCCATTCTGCACACCCGTCGTCGGCCGACGGTTCGGAGTTCCTGAGGAACTCAATTCTGGGCCCGACTCCTTCCCAGAAAATTTTCTGGAAATTTTTCTCAAAATTTTTTCATATTATTATTTGGATTATTCCCAAAAAATTACTACCTTTGTGATACCAAAAAAGATATAGAGTTATGGCTATCAAAATTAAGGATGTCACGGAATCCGCAATCAAGGCGGGTGACACAATCAAGGAACCCCTGTACGGAATAGTCCGCGTCGTCGATATAATCAAAGACGGGAAATACTCCGTCGCAGTATTCTTCAACAAAAAGACAGGGCGTTACGGGGCTTGTGAGTTTGTGACATTCCTCTACGGTGCTATAATCCAACAGGAAAGCGACCACGACAAGGCTATCGCTAAAAGCCTGCGTGACAAGGTTTACAAGCTCAACGGCTACGACGGTTATCCATTCTAACAAAATACCCTTATTATGAAACACGACATCGACACCCTCAACTCGACCTCCGAACTTTCAGTCCGCGATTGGCTCGACACATTCGGCGGCACCGATTTCTCCGATTGGTGGGAATATCAGCTCTGTGCAGCAGGCTGGTGGGACTGGTTCGAGAGAAGCGACCGCAAGCGCATCGCGCTTACGAAGAACGCAGTCAAGATTCTGCGTAAGATTTTCAAATCGGAATACATCAACCCCGACACGATGTATGTCTGGTTCAAACAGTCCCTCTGCGGGGACGGTACTCTCACGGAGTCTTTGAAGATTTCCGACATCAAAACGGGAAATGTCCTGTACTCTATCGGCTACACCCGCAAATACGGCTGGGAACTCTGGGATTTCACGGAAGGCTCGCATTACGAGAACACATCGTGGGAACACGAAGTCTTTGAAGGCGGAAAACTTTCCGATGTCTATAAGTTCTTCCTCAACCTGTAACATTATGAAAAGAGTTTACAAGATTGATGTCCCTGGTAAGAACGGCTACTCATTCGCCGTCAGGGGAGAATTCAGCTCCGAAGAAGCCGCTATCAGCGAAGCCCTCGCAGCTGGAATCTTCGACGACTGCGACGCCGAATATGCCGTCGCCGAAGATATTACCGAAAGCGAATACGACCTCAACGCTTTCAAGGACTGCATCAACGATTTATAAATCGTAAATTCCACTCTCGGAAAATCCGTGCCTCAACTTGGGGTGCGGATTTTTTTTTTTGTACCGACTGTCGTGGATCCGCAACGACTGCCAGCGGATCGCTTCGGGTTCCTCAGGAACTCCGTGGAGCCCGGTTGATGAGCTGCTTGGCTGAACTCGGATTCGGATCCGTTTCTAAAAATTTTTACAAATAATTTTCCAAACTTTTTCTTGGATTATTCCCGAAAAATTATTACCTTTGCATACCGAAATAAAGATAGGAGTTATTATGAAAAAGATTACGGATTTCGCCTTCAACGATGTCGTGCTTTACTCAAAGGGCTGGTACGAAAGGACCGGTGACATCTTCGCCGACTTGAAGGCTTGTTTCGAGGAGGACAACAGGTATAACACCTGGCCTGGTATGACTCCGCGTGACATCTGCCGCCTTATGCTAATCTGTCTGGAAAAGGTTTATGAACACCTCGACGACGATGATAAGAAGAATGGCAGGTGGCTTTGCTCCCACGCCGCCTTCCTCGACAAGATAGAACACAATATGAAGTTCTACGAGAACACCTACGAGGAAGCTATCGTCTATGCCGTGCTGTCCATCCTGGGCTGTATGTCGCGTGACGAAATCGAATTGAAGAAACCCGTTTACGGGAAAGGTCGTCGTCGTATCGGAACGATGTTCGGGGAAACGCCGAAGTCGATGACATATAAGGAAATGAACAGACAGGCTTCAAAGATATTTGACAAATGAATAACGACGACAAGGAACTTAAAGAACGGCTTGCGAAATTACGCAAGGAAGCCGAAGATAGGCTTGCGAAGGAACGGGCTGAAAGGATAGAGAATGTGTTCAAGCAGTATGAGAAAATCGGCAAGTTCACTTTGGAGAACATCGAATGGATGTGTTCACTCCCGCAGCTTCCGAAGGATGTCTGGGACAGCAGGTTCGTTCCGCTACTCATAAAGCTGGGTGCTATACCGAAGGCTGAACTCGTCGTGGGCAGGACTTACAAGGGATTCTGCCGCAACGCCAGCGAAGCCGTATGGGACGGCGAAAGGTTCACTTACCAGAGGACGAAATTCGGCTGCACCTTTCCAGAAAAGATAAACCATTTTGAGGACGACGACGGATACGATGTGTTCACTCCCGTATTCCTTATGGAAGAAAATTGAAAAATTTTTCGTCAAGGTCTTGCACAATTCAAAAATTATCACTACCTTTGCATTACAGAAACCAAAACAATAAAGAGTTATGGAAGAAAAGAAAACAATCATTACCGATGTAACAACGGGAAGAACCATTTTCAGTGACTACACCCTCGAACAGCTTGAAGGTCTTATCGCTATGGACAAGGACATCAACGCCGAACTGCACCCCGACACGCCAGACCAGCGCGAGCAGGACGAAAAACAGGAAGGCAGGACTCTCATCGAAACAGCGCAGGGCGTCCGCGAAGTTCTCGCCGCACTCGACAAGTTCCCGAAGGCGAAGGAATACTTTACAGGCGACGACGGCAGGGTTTCTCCCCGCGTGACGCTTGGACTCGTGAAGCTCTCCGACAGCGTCGCAAGACCAATCGACGAAGTCGTCAAGGTATTCGAGCTGGCGCAGGGAACGCCTTATCTCGTACCTTTCAGCATCATGCTCGAAATGTGCTGCGAGAATTCGAGGTTCTAACATCGAACTGACATATCCCAATTCTTCGGAGGTAATTGGGTTGTAGTGTTTCCATAGTAAGGGGAAATCCGTCTGACCTGTCGTCGGGCGGATTTTCTATTTCGTACCCGCCTGACCAGCGTAATGGCGAGTCGGTCGTCCCAGTCGTGAGTTCCTCAGGAACTCCGTTCACCTGCGGGTACCCGCTGCTCCTTGTGCATCAAGCTGAAAAATTTTCGTCGAAATGTTTGGTATATTCAGAAATTATTACTACCTTTGTAATACCAAAAAAGAACAAGAGTTATGAAAATCAAAGCTATCACAAGGTACAAAGGTCGCTATTGCGCCGAACTTGAAAACGGGGAATACATCCTTTCCAATGGTTCAATGGAACTCCTTCGCTGCGAGAAGGTCGCCGAAGGTATGAAAGTAATCGAAAGCGGAATCATCGCTGGCTTTATGGTAAAGTCGGAAGAAGATTTCCGCAACGCAGTCGAAAACCTCTAATACGCCAATACTATGGAAAAGATTAAAATCAACCCCGCTAACAAGGCTGAAACCGTTTCTGTCAAGCTCTCGAAGGAAAAGACTCCGATAGCGTACCACAAGAAGCTCAACGAGCTTATGGAACAGGGTTCGTTCAAGACGGTCAAGGAAGCTGAAGCCTGGCTTGACGACGCAAGATTCGACCTCGAACTCTACTACCAGAAAGAGTGCGGATTGTTCGGACTCGATCCCGAAGCCCTGGCTTGCTCCACCTGTTACTCCCCGTACACGGGCGACGAAATGATCCCCTGTAACGACGATGACAAGGACGACTCCGAACTCGTCGTGGAAACCCTCGGCAAGATTTACGACGCGATGAATGTTCTCGGCTCTGGCTATACTTGCACCCTTACCACGAAAACATATTCCGAACAGGGATTCTACCTGTCACGGATAGACCGATACGAGAAAGGCAACGACTGCATGTACTACCAGTTCTGGTTCTACAACATCAACGGCGACTACGCCACTGTGGAAATCAACTTCAAGGGCGAATACGCTTTCGATGTCGAAGATAATCTCCGTAAAGTGTTCGGCTGGGAGTCCGTCGAGGAAGGTTATGTCACAGACTTCGTGCGTAACTGCCTTTCCGAAGAAATCAACAACAGGATATTCAAACTTGAAAGCTCACTGAAACAGTTATGACGAACTCACAGCTTACCACAGTCAAAGGACACCTCAACTTCCGCCTGTCGCAGATTTCAAACGACCACCATTTCGTGAACTCGATGTGTGACGCCATTTTGGATGATGTCGTCGCCGACATAGAAAGCAGCGCGGATTATGACTTCGGACTGTCCGACATCGACATCGCAATAGCGAGGACACTTATGAGAAAGTGCGGCGCAGAATAGTTTCATAACTCCTATATTCTTTTTTGGGAATCCTGGCGAATTTTTTCGTCGGGATTTCCTTGTTTTATTTTCTGGAATTATTCTTTAAAATTTTTATGAATTATTTCCAGAAATTTTTTCTGGGACGGGCTTCCAGGAGTTCCTGAGGAACTCTTTCCAGGCGGAGCCATTGTCCCTGCTTGGCGGAGTACGACGAAAAAAGGCGCATCATCACGACGCACCTTTTTCAAAAAATTTATTATGTCAGAATTGGTAAATTTCCCTGTTACAGCTCGTAGGTTTCCCCGTCGATTGAAACGGCTTTGATGTTTTCGAGCTTGTAGTTGAACACCCTTACGAAATCTTCAATGCCGACGGCTTCCTGGGTATGGACGGCATGGTCGCGCTTGGTTTCCCATTCGTCGATGATTTTCATCTGGGCTTCGTCGGCGGGCTTGCCGTCCACGAGATATTCATAGGTAGGTACGAACTCCGACGATGAATCGGGCATTACGCGGAGGTAGAGCTTGTCGTCGGTCTTGCTCTTGTAGAGCTTGTCGGGGATCACGGTTTCGAGGTAGGAATCCTTCGCCTTGAAATCGACATCCTTTTCGGTAGCCGCCTTCGCAGCCTCGTTTACCGCCTGCGAGTAGTTCTTGCCGAACAGGTACTGTGATGTAGATACCTTCGTTACGGCGTGGTCGGGAATCCAGCTCCTGCCTTCCTTGTGGAAGAACGGGTTATCCTTCTTGTTCATCTTGACATCGGACTCGTAGCGGACGACGATTTTGTCAGCCTTCGTAGCTGCGACGATGTCGATGAACTGCTGTCGTGTTACTTTCATATATTCTCTATACATTTGGTTTGTTTATGCAAAGATACAAAATTTCCGACAAATCGCAAAAAATTTTTTCATTAAATTTTCTGAAAATTTTTCCAAGAAATTTGGGCCAGAATTTTTTGAGTTCCTGAGGAACTCTTCCCCAGTCCGCCAAGTCTGGTTCCCAGTCGCCGTCGCAGGGTAAACAAAACCGAGCGCACCCCGATATGGGGGTACGCCCGATTCAAATTTTCCGTTTCGTCTATTCGGCGAAAACCGCTTTGTACATTATGTCGAAGATTTCTTTCTGCCAGATGTCGCCTTCGACAGTGCTTTCTATAAGCCCTGCGTCAATCATCTTTCCGACGATTTCCTGTGATGCCAATTTCAGTAATTCTTTCTGTGTCATATTAGAAAATGTATTCGGGATACAGCTTCGTGTACCAGTACGGGTGTTTGGCATAGCAGATGTCGTCGTCGGATTTGCCAGCAGCCCTGCGTTCATTTATGGGACGGATGAAGAAGATGTCCGTGCCGTCGTGGTGGAGTCCGTGAAATTCGATTCCGCCTTCGGTTTCCCAAGCCTGGACTGCATCGTAGTCCTTCGCCAGATTGTCGAGAGCTTCGACGAGAGAACCGAAGATTTTCGGTATCACACAATGTTTGCCGTCCCAGCGTCCAAGCGCACCGCCGACCAAGCACCTGCCGTTATTGTTGCTGTACTTGATGTTGTCGTTGAGGTCGCCCCAGTCGTTCTCGAACTGTTCGCCTATCCACTTCCAGAAAGCCGTGCTGCCTTCGCCGTCAGGCTCGATGTCGTTTATTTCGCACCATTCCTTGTAGTCGTCATAGGTATAACCGCCGTCGCAGTAGGTGTCGATAAGACAATGCTTGTAATTCTTTTTCATAACTCTTGTTCTTTTTGGTATGCAAATATAGCAATAATAATTGAAACCACCAAACAAATCGACAAAAAAAAAAACAGCTGCATCTCACGACGAAGCTGTCTTAATAATAAAACTATTTTATTAAACTAACATTACACTATGAACTATTCCCTGTATTTATTTCAGTCGAAGAAATCTATTTCACATTTCTTGATTCTCATTGTAAGGCTCTGGCAATACTTTTCGCTGTACCCCTTCGTCATAACATCGGTCTTGTCGAACTTGTCGTATCTCGACGGACGCAGCCTCGAAATCTCGAACATATTGACTCCCTTGTCGTGGAAAACATGAAGGTGGAACTTGCCAGCGTTATACTGCATAATGAAATTGTTCACAGTCTTTCCGCTTAAACAGTAACATACCGCCTTGTATATCGACGGTTTTTTGTAATAGCGTGTTTCCTTTCCCGTCACGCCGATATGGATTATCTCACCTTCACTCTTTACGACCTTCGGCTTAATCTGGTATCGGTTTCCGTCTATCTCCACGGAACCAGTTATCATAAGCCAGTAGTCTATCTTCGAGTATTTCATATTCTCTATGAAGCCCGCCGTCATTGTGTCGGCGACGCGCTGCCTCCATTTGTTATAAACTTCCTCGTTCTCCGCGCCGTATCTTCGCGGCGAATGGATTTCCTTCGTATATTTGATTGGGTTTTCCGCAAGCCAGTCCTCGTAGTCCTTCCTCGTCAGCCCGCAGTAGTTTCTGGTATCGTGGAGCAGAAACCAAGCCGACTGATTTCTCAGGCGCGTTTCCATCGCCTTCCTTTTTGATTCTTCCGAATTCAGCATCTGGATTTTCAATTTTCCTTTCCCTGTATTTATCTCTGTGGATCTGCGCCATCTCCGCCGGATCGCTTCGGGTTCCTCAGGAACTCCGATGAGCTTCGGGTACCCTCCTCGTTATTCATCAAGGATTTGGAAAATTCAAAAATTAGTGTTACCTTTGTGTTGGCAAAGATACAAAAATAGGGACAGACGAAACCCCGACTGATTCGGGAGTTTCATCCGCCCCAGGTTTTCTGTAACCTGAATCTATCTGGATTTAGAGGTTGGCGTCGATCTCGTTCAGGAGTTCCTCGTCGGTTGCGTCGAAGGGGGTGTCGATGTCACAAAGCCAGTCGCCGTCTTCGTAGATTGTACCGTCCCTGCCTTCAACGACGGAATACACTTCGCAGAACTTTTCGCCAGAAACGCCGTCAACGGCTTCCCTGATAAGATAGGCATCGCAGATACCCTTTACCACTTTCTTTCTCATAAGCGTTTTATTTTATTTTATTAGTTATTCTCTCTTTTTCATCGTGCGGAAATCGCCGTACTTCGTGATGAATTCCTCTGGACAGGATGTTATTCCCGCAATCCTGTCGCTGATATACATCGACTTCGCTTCATCATAGACATCTCCGTCGCACATCAAGGCGCACTGAACCTTAGTTCCGAAAGCGTTTACGAATTCGTCGCCGTATTCTATACTGGAATCTTCAAGTTCCTCCCTGTGCTGGTCGTACCAGGATTCCTCGCAGAACACATCGCAGGCGACATCGTCTGCAAAGACGGGGAAGCAGTAATCATCGAATCCCTCGATGTTCATAAGCTTCTGTGATTCGGGCCAAGCTACATAAAGGTAGCGGGGTAAATTTTCTTTTTTCATATCTCTTTTATTTTTTTGGTAATGCAAAGGTAATCTTTTTCGGGGAATTTTCCAAAATTTTCGGGGAAATTTTTCAAGAATTTTTATATCAAACCTTCCGAAGAAAGATTGAACAAAAACTTGTCATATTGTTCGAACCTTTTCTTCATTTCCTTTCCCGTGAATCCGCAGGTCTTGTGGAGTTCCGCGATTTTCTTCGTTATCTTTCCAGAGTTGAAGATATTCTTTTCGGCTTTAAGGGAATCCAGCGCGTCCTCGTATTCCGCGAGCTGGTCTGCGCTCATGAAACAGATGTCGTCCGACGCAGATTCGAAGGCTTCCCTGTCGAGGTATGCGTAAACCGCGTTCCTGTTACGCACGCCGCCGACGAACATTATGAGGTTTCCGTCGTCGTCAACCCATTTCTGTCCTATGGTAACTTCTACCGTTTTCATTATGCCGCCTCCCGTTTATAGATGATGTTCCACTCCCTTTCGGTTTCTTCCCAGAGGAACTCGTAGTCGAAATAGAACTGTCCGTTTAACAGGAAAATGTCGCCATTTGCCGCCTTGAATCTTTCACAGAGAAAGTATGTAGGGTGATTCTTATCGACTTCCTGAAACTCGACGACCATGCAGCCGCCTTCCTTCGGGCATTCTTTGTCGAGAAATTCTCTTAATGTCATATCCTATAAATCGAATGTGAAACATTTGGTGACATCCTTCGTGATGTTCCTGTACGACAGGGGATCGGTGTAGGTCTGCACGATTTTGTACCCGTCTAAATCGGAATCACAATGGATGTTCCTGTACATGTTGATGTCAACGCTGCCGTAGTCCGAACTTTTGTCGAACAGTTCGACGGTGTTGTTTTCCTGGTCTATGGAAAACTTGCCTCCGCCGATGCACTTGTATCTGCTTTCGTCAAATAGGTCGCAGTGAAGCTCGACCATCCCGAACCTGATTTGCAGACTGCCGTCCGTCGGGGATTTCAGTACGACGAATTTCTTTATCTTCATAATTCCTTTCTTTATCTCGTATGCAAAGGTACGAATAATTTTCCAGACTTCCAAATGTTTCCAGAAATTTCTGTGGATCCACAAGGAGCCGCAGCGGATCGCTTTGTGTTCCTCAGGAACTCAGATGAGCTTCGGGCGTCGGCCGCAACCAAGCCAAGTCGGGGACAAAAAAAAAAAGAGAAGCTGACATAAGTCAGCCTCTCCTACCAAAAAGATAAAAGAATTATGTTCCGCCAAAAATGTTGTGGGCGGGCCCGCCTGTCGAAAGGGATTCGTGACCGAGCCTTCCGAGATTTGGAAGGGGAGTCGAGGCGGGATTTTTCTTATTCGTCGCCGAAATTTTCGTATTCCCAGGAGTACATCGAGTGCATCACATCCGAGAGGATGATTGCGTCTGACAGTTCCTCGAAATCGAGCTTGACATGTCCAATCACTTCGAGTTCTCCCTTTGGGTTGAGTTTCACGAAATCGGCTTCGATGTAGTAATCGTCGTTGTCACCAGCGATGTCCTCGCACTTGATTGCGTTTTTGAGAACGACATTGTCCTTGTATCCAGGAAGCCCGTAGAAACCTTCCGTTTCTTTAAGGGGGATTGTCGATATGCGGTTCTCGTCTGGTGTCGCTTCGTCGAGGATGCGCTTGAATTCGTCTTCCATTTCCGCGTGGAACTTGTACCAGTTGCCGATACCCCTTTCAAGGGACTTCTCGTGCGCTTTAATTTCTTTCCTTGCCATAATTGTTCTTTATTTTGGTAATGCAAAGGTAATACTTTTTTCTGAAACTTCCAAATTATTCCAGAGGTTTTTCGTAAATTCCTACGCTTTGATGGTTTTCGCCGTAGTAGCCTTCCTTCCAGCAAGAATACGATGTGTCGCTTTCCTCCTGTTCGTATCCGTGTTCCTCCGCGTCGGCTTTCAGCATGTCGCGTTCACCTTCGAACTTCGCCTGAGCCTTCTTCTTGTCCTTCGTGACAATGAGGATGTCGGATGATGTGTTGAAATCGTAGCAATCCTCCTTCGTCACGACATAGACGATGTCCTTCTTCGCCTTCTTCTCTGCGATAGCCTTGTAGATCGCCGTGAGTTCCTCCTTCGTGAGATTCTTGCACCTCCACATGACCGTGCTTCCGTTGTACATATAGTACCAGAGTTCGTGGACGACGGTTCCGTCGAGTTTGTAGTCGGCGAACTTCGCCGTGATGTAGTCTGCGACCTCGAAGGTGAACCTGGCGTTCCTGCGCTTCTCGATGTCGATGATTCTGTGGATGGGGAACCTTTCGTATCCGTCTGGTTCGTTCCTGTCTGTGAGCAATACAGCGATTGCTTCGATGATGTCTTGCTTTTTCATATCTCTTTTATCTTTTTGTTTGGTAATGCAAAGGTAATGAAAAAATCTGGAACTTCCAAGACTATTCCGAAAAAAGTTTCTCGAAACCTTCGATTATTTCATCGGCTTCGCTGGTCGGGATGCAAGCCATCCGTCCCGATGTGTCGCCGTTGAGGAAATGATGAAGCGATTCCAGGTTCGGGAGCAGGGATGTTTCGCCGTCCTTGTTATACAGGTAAACGATGTTCCCGTTTTCGAGCTGGACGGTATCTACCGTAGTGCCAGCCTTTCCGATATAGTCAGTAGCCAGAGTTTTCATAATGTCTTTTCTTTTTGGTAATGCAAAGGTAGCTATTTTCGGGGAAACTTCCAAATTTTTGGGGAATTATTTTCCCCTTTTCATCCCGTGCGACTTCTTCCAGTCGTCGCGTGCGGATGCGAGGAACCTCTGCGTACCCTTGACTCCGAACAGTGTGTTCAGGATGTGAAGCGTTCCATATTTCACGGTTTCTTTCGCCGCCGTGTCGCACTTCGGGGCTGTGATGTCGAAGATGTTCACCACGATAGCCGCGATTTCCTTCCTCTGTTTGTTTGTAAGGAGTTTCATAGTTAGAAAATTTCGGTTTCCTGTATAGACCAGATATAATGGTTCGATTCGTCGTCGCCGTATTTGAGTTCGGCTGCGTTCCTGTTGGTTGATGTCCAGCCAGAGATTGAATCGGCGTCGTAGCCGCTATCGACAGCGTCGTCGTGTTCGCGCCGCCAGTCGTGCTGCATCTGATCGCGGGCGGCATCGAGCTTTCGGAATCCCTTGCAGGATACAATGCTGCCGTCGCCGTTTGTGCAGACGAGTATGTATGCGTCGGTCTTTTTCCATTGGTCTGGATCACAGTACGATTCGCAGCACATCTGCTTCTGTACGAACATCTGATGGACTCTGCAAGGTATCTTTATGGAATTCGCGGGGTAATCCTTGTCTGAATGTACGCAGTTCTTGCAACACTTTTTCATAGCGGTAAAATTTATGGCGGTAAAATTTTACAGGGATTCGCTGATTCTTACATCGCGCTTGTATTCGATTTCGAAATCGGTGTTTTCCGAAACATAGTCGGGCGCGTTCTTTTCCTTAACCCAGGCGGTGTACATGTCGAGGGCTTCGATTTTGTTTTTAGCCACGAAATACAGTCTGGTTCTGTCGCGGTTGTCCACACGGACTTCAAAGAGTTTTCCTGTTTTCATATCTTAATCTTTTGGTAATGCAAAGGTAGTGATTTTCGGGGAAACTTCCAAATTTTTCGGGGAATTTTTTGCTTTGTTAAGATAATATGTTGAAAAATTTTTACAATGCGTTGATTGATAGCTCTTTACGAAATTTTGCACTTTTTGCCTGTGTTCCTCAGGAACTTCGATCACCTGCGGGTACCCGCTGTCGTTGTCGTCGAGATTCGGGTACAAAAGAAAAACCGACAGATTTCTCTATCGGTTTCTCAAAATGTTATTTGGTTTGGGAAATAACTGTCAGCTAAACTGTGGGCAACACATGGTATGCGTCACGGACGGCTTCGAGCAGGGAGTCAACCTTAACCCAGTCGGGGTGCGTGTTGTTCAGCAGCACGGTGTCGTAAGCGAGTTCGAACCTGTACTTGTCACCTACTGCGACATTGTTTTCGGAGTACCCCTTTTCTTTGAGTATGGTTATGATGTCGGAAACCATTTTCTTTTTGAGTTCGACGACGAGCTTCTCGTCCTCTGCGTACAAATCCTTTCCCATAGCACTACCAGCTGAAAATGATGTACATGTTGCAGGTCAGGTCGCGCCAGCGCGGATCGGTTTCGTCGGGATAAACCTTCTCGTCGAAGATAGGAAGGCACTTCTCGAAGGTTTTCAGGACATCCTCGACATCGCTGAAATACCATTCGTCGTAGTCCGTGCTTCCGAAGAAGAAACCAGACCGAGTCGGAAGCAGTTCACCCGCGAGGTCATGGTCTGCGAGAACCTTCTTGCACCTGTCGATGATGTCGAGGGCTTCGGCTTTCGTGATGTAGGCAAAGTATTCGTCGATAAGGATTCCGCGATTCTGGCAGTACGCGAACAGGAGGTTCACCTTGCGGAAATATCCGACATACTTGTCGTAGTGGTGGCGGATAATCTTCTCCGCATTTTTGAGCCAGTTTTCCAGAGGCGCGGCGGTTATGACTTCCTGCCACTCTCCCCGGCGTCCGATGTCGTCGGGCTGGTCGAATTCCACGAACTTCTTGCCGTAGCCCAGCGCGTCGAGGTCGAATTCTGGATAAGCGAACAGCTTTGCGAGTTCCTTCACACAGGCGATTGCGATTTCGTCATATTCGGGAGTTCCGTTTGCGGCTGCGAGCTTTGCCACACACTCCGCATACTTTGCGGCGAGATTTGAACGGCTGTCGGCTTCCGTTTCGTTGATGACTTCGTCATACTTGTTGTTGTACATCTGATGGCGTGTACGGTGGAGATAAACATCGAGTCCCATTGTAAATCAATTAGTTAGATTAAACTTGTTGTTCTTTATTTCTGTTTTGGTAATGCAAAGGTAATGCTTTTTTCTGAAACTTCCAAACAATTAGTCGATTTTTATCTCGAAATAATTGCAGAATTTTTTGAACATCGCCATGAAATCCCTGTCGGCGTAGGTGCAGTTCACGAGCAGCCCAGCGTATTCCTCCGCAGTAAGCCATATCTCGAAGGCTTTACCCATCCTGAAATTTTCAGGGTTGCTGATTTCCTTCTTACCTTTATATTCGTATTCCCGCGTTTCGTCTTCGGTGCCGAGCAGCCACTTGACTTCTATCTTCTGGTCGGGGCGATATGCACCATCCTCTTTCCATTCTTTGATATAGACGACCATGCCGCCGTTGTTGTTGTCACAGTAGTCTTTGATGAATTCGCCGATTTTTTCGGGGTAGAACCAGTCAATCCAGCCTGGCGCGTCGTCCCTGATCAGCCTGTCGTCCTCTTTGTCGTTGAACTGATAGCAGCAGCCGTCGCCGTCATATTCCAACTCGTAAATCTGAACAGCCCTGGTGACATTCTTCGGGAGGAAGATTTCAGAGCAGATGTCGCCGTCGTAGTCGAGGTTGTAAACCGCGTTTGAGATAGTCATGAGGTCGAGGTAGGATTTCCTGCCGATTCCCCATTGGTCGTGATAGACCTTCACATTCCTGCGACCGTTTATGTTTTCGGTCACGATGATTACATTAGTTCTCTGTCCCATAATATCTTTTCTTTTTGGTATCGCAAAGGTAGTGATAATTTTCCAGACTTCCAAATTATTTCAAGGAAATTTTCACATTATGTTTCTTCCGCAGTTCGGTGGTGTGTTTCGAAATCCTTTCAATGGATTCCTTCCGTATTCTGGAAGGTTCCTTTATCAATGATATGTGGTCGAAGATTTTCATACTACCAGCAGCGTTTCTTTGCCAGACATTCCGACGACATCCAGTCGGGCTTCTGTGTGAGAGCCTTCTTCAAGCCTTCCATATCCTTGCTGTCATAGGTAAGGTCTTTGATTTCCGTGCCGTAGGTATAGGGCGACCAGTTCTGTATGCTTTCCCAATGTTTGCACTGGTAGCGTCTTTCGCTGCCCGTGACATTCATATTACATCCCCAGGAGAATTCGGGACAGTTCTTGTAATCCCTTTTGTACTTTTCGACATTGTATGGATCGTCAGGATCATGGATTTCCAGATACCCCGCCTTGTCCTTCGTGATGAAGAACCAGATGTCGGTAACATTCTTAATCGTGCTGCCGAACATGTTCCTTCCGTTGAACGGAGTTTTGAGATAGGCACGCACGATAAGTTTCTTAACCATGCCGTCGTTGTCGATGTCGGCGCGTACCTGTGTGAAGAAATCCTTGCCGAAAGTTTTGACAAGCTGCTTTTTCAGATGCTTCCTGATTTTGTCGGCTTCTTTCTGTTCGATGGGGAGCCAACCTTTACCCACAAAGTTTCCGTATTTCATAATGTCTTTCTTTTTGGTAATGCAAAGGTAGTGATAAAAAATGAAACTACCAAATGTTTTCGGGAAATTTTTCAAAAAAAAAAAAATAGCTGGTCGTTTCCAACCAGCCAACCAAAAAGAACAACATTGTGGGTTATACCACTTCGGATTCTTGAATATAGTATTCGACAGGACATTCGTCGTCGCCGTCAGACCAATACTTCGCGTCAAGTTCTTTGGCGGACTTGTAGAGGTCGAGTTCGTATTCGTCACAGTCGGGATCGAGTTCGTCTTCCGCGCCGAACCTGTCTTTGAGGCTTTCGAGAACCTTTTCCTTCAACACCTTTTTCAGCTTTTCCTCGTCGCTGGATACGGCTTCTACGCTGATACTGTTACCTACCTGACAGATGAGGACATACATCTTGTCCACGATTTCTACCTTCGCCTCCGTTCTGGTAACTACTGTGTTTCCTTTGAGGACGGGTGCGTCTGCTGCTGCGGGCGTTCCGTTGATTTCCGCGTCAAGGTTTTTCAGGATTCCCTTGTCCTTGCCGTACTGCTCGATGAAATACCAGTTGTAGTTACCCTCGTTGTCGGGGATGTAGATGTACAGGTATTCCTGGTCTGAGCTGTTGAAAGTCCTGACAAGAGAAGGGATGTCGTCTAACTGGTTTGGTTTGACAGACTCCCAGGGTTCGCGCTTCTCGCCGCGCCAGGAGTTATAGAATACTATACTTTTTTCGTCGTTGATTGTGGACGCGTCACCGAACAGCATAAGGTTGAGAACCTTGTCGTAGCTGTTGTAGTGAGAGAGAAGGGTATTGCCGACGCCGTCGGGATAACCGTCCCAATGATGATAAATCGAAAGCACCTTGTGTTCGACTTTGGTGCTGTGAAGCTCCGCTTCTGGATTGGGGTTCTCCGTGACGCACAACATGGCGTGCAGGAGTTCGGGGTTGGCGTTGAAAGTTCTTCCTAAATCTCCGTCCTTGACGACGATTGCGATTTTACTTCTTGTTGACATAATTCTTTTCGTTTTGGTTTGATGATGCAAAGGTATAAACTTTTTCTGAAACTTCCAAACAAAATGTGAAAATTTTGCAAAAAATTATATCTCGAATCCTATCTCACTCATATCGAATTCCTTGTGATCCTCGTCGTTCCAGACAAGATGTTCCCAGCAGAGCTGGTTTTCAATGCCTTCGCGCAGCAGGGCTTCTCTGGCTTCCTTCGTTATGTTTTCCCTGTTGGCAAGCACCACCCAATCGAGGCGTTCCCCTTCTGGACAATCGACCTCTACCGTAGTCCGAACCTCGAAGGTCACTTCAATTTTCCTTTTCATATTACCACCTGTGTTCTATGTTTTCGTTTCTTGTGTAGTTGGGCTTCCATACGAGTTCGTCGGACTTGTCAAACAGGACTTCCGTCGCGGACTCCTGATATATCTTGCGCCCCATCCTGTAATACCAGTCCTTGAAACCGATATAGAATATGTCGCCAGTTTTCCTGTTCTTGATTTTCATAGCAATCTTGTTGTCTTGAAGATGCCCACACCCCTTTGAACGGAGGATGTTGAACAAATCGTTGAACAGAGTCATAACCTTCTTCGTGCCGACGAAATACAAACCGTTGTCATATTCGGCGAAGGTATCCTGCACGAAGGCGACATAAGGATAGAAGGCGAGGATGTCGTAGTCTTTTGCCCGATATGAAATCTTGTTTCCCATATACTATTACAATTTCTTTTATTTGCCACTTCTTTTGCCCGTAGAGCGACTTTAAGGAAGAATACGATAAATCTTACATCTTTTATTTTTAATGCACTTAAATCGCCTCGTTTCTCAAATCACTTTGCAAAGGTACACACTTTTTCCGAAACTTCCAAATCTTTCTGCAAATTCTTTCTCCCTCATGTGCGCGTGCGGCCCTCCCCCCTGATCTCCCCCCACGGCTCGGAGTTCCTCAGGAACTATTTCCAGGGGGAGGAGAGTACCTCGTTGTGGACAATTTTCAAAATAGATTTGGAACTTTCATTTTTTGTTTGTAACTTTGCAGCGACAAAAGAGAAAAAATAGGTTTTACTGAATGGAAATTATAAAGACAGTAAGACAGAAAGAGAGTGTATATACTAACGAGAGCTTGACTGCTGCGGACATCCGCGACAGCCAAAGTAAGTGTATGCAGACAAACTATATCCTGTCTGTTAGGAAAACTGCA
>Ga0247609_10001137_pt1 | contig 32991 bp, 31 predicted proteins | sample 172DNAGHGlowgp2_FD_193487 | JGI IMG/M metagenome (GOLD analysis project Ga0247609, IMG submission 193487) | Sheep rumen microbial communities from Palmerston North, Manawatu-Wanganui, New Zealand - 1728 DNA GHGlow gp2 | ecosystem: Host-associated > Mammals > Digestive system > Stomach > Rumen ... | reverse complement strand
GCAGCAGGAGCAGCAACAGCAACAGCGGCGGCTGCGGGTTCAATACCGTACTCTTCCTTCAGGATGTTAGCGAGTTCGTTCACTTCCTTCACGGTGAGATTGACTAATTGTTCAGCAAAAGCTTTAAGATCTGCCATTTTTCTATTCTATTTAAATTGTTAATACTTGCTTTTTAATCGTTTTGAATGAATCTCACATTCGATATTTATTCTGGTCTTTCGGACAAAGTCTCGAGAATGCCGCTCAGCTTGTGGCCACCCGACTGCAGTCCGCTGATGACGTTCTTCATCGGCGATTGCAGCAAGGCGATGACGTCCGCGATGAGGTCGTTCTTCGACTTGATGTTGCACAAGGCGTCGAGCATGTCGTCGCCAACGTAGCAGCATTCCTCGATGTAGGCACCCTTCAGGATGGGACGGTCGCTGGTCTTGCGGAAATTCTTGATCAGCTTGGCGGGAGCGTTGCCGGTCTCGCAAAGCATCAGCGCAGTTGATCCTTTCAGAACGTCGTAGAGACCTTCATAGTCCTTCTCCATCAGCTGCATAGCCTTGTGGAGCAACGCGTTCTTCACAACGATCATTTTCACACCACTGTTGAAGCACTGCCTTCTGAGCTGGTTCGTCTTCTCGGCGTTGAGGTCGGAGACGTCGGTCAGGTAGAAGTTGGGGCAGGCTTTCAGTTCACCGAGTATGGAGTCGATGAGGACTTGTTTATCTTCTTTTCTCATTTCAATAACTTCCTTTCAATTTAGTTTGCTACTGATTTGACATCGATCTGCACACCCGGGCTCATCGTGCTAGAGATATAGATGCTCTTCACATACGTACCTTTAGCAGCGGCTGGTTTCAACTTGATAACGGTTTGGATCAGCTCCTTGGCGTTATCAAAAATCTGTTCCGGAGAGAAGCTAACCTTAGCGACTCCAGCATTGATGATGCCGTACTTGTCGACCTTGAAGTCGATCTTACCGGCCTTCACTTCTTGAACAGCCTTTGCGACGTCCATCGTAACGGTTCCTGTCTTCGGGTTGGGCATCAAGCCACGAGGACCGAGAATACGGCCCAGGGCACCCACCTTAGGCATGATGTTAGGAGTGGTGATCACAATGTCAATATCGGTCCAACCGTCCTTAATCTTCTGGATGTACTCATCCAGACCGACGTAATCAGCACCAGCGTCCAATGCCTCTTGAGCCTTGTCGGGGTTGCAAAGAACCAGGACACGCACGACTTTACCAGTACCGTGGGGCAACGTCACCGAACCGCGAACCATTTGGTTGGCCTTGCGGGGGTCGACACCCAGACGGATGTTCAAGTCGACAGAAGCATCAAACTTAGTGTAAGTGATCTGTTTTACGATATTAACTGCTTCATTCAAGGAGTAACTCTTGCTTTTGTCGAACTTAGCCAAAGCTTCTTTCCTCTGTTTAGTAACTTTTGACATTTAACTTACTTTTTTTTGTTCTACAAATGCACGAAAGCGATTATGCTTTCTTTAAAGGTGATTCGCCGGTAATCTTGACGCCCATGCTGCGTGCCGTTCCAGCGACCATCGACATGGCCGACTCGACGGTAAAGCAGTTCATGTCCTTCATCTTGTTGGTGGCGATTTCTCTCACTTGGTCCCAAGTCAGCGAACCGACTTTCGTACGGTTGGGTTCCTTGGAGCCGCCCTTGATCTTCGCAGCCTCGATGATGGAGACAGCCACGGGCGAAGCCTTCACGATGAAATCGAAAGACTTGTCCTTATACACAGTGATGATGACGGGCAACACCTTGCCAGCCTGATCCTGCGTACGGGCATTGAACTGCTTGCAGAATTCCATGATGTTCACACCCTTCGAACCCAAAGCGGGACCGACGGGCGGGGCGGGATTCGCAGCTCCTCCTTTGATTTGCAATTTAATTAATCCGCTTACTTCTTTTGCCATTTCTAAATCCTTAGTTTAAGTGTAATAAGGCAATCATTTGAACTCACAACAACCGATTAGCTCTCCAACTTCACTTGGAAGAAACTCAGTTCCAAAGGCGTCTTTCGACCGAAGATCTTTACGGCGACCTTCAACTTCTTCTTCTCTTCGTTCACCTCTTCGATGATACCTTGGAACGTGCTGAACGGGCCGTCGTTGACGATGACGGACTGCCCAACCATGAACGTCACATCGCTGCTGGCGCCCATGCCCTGGAGTTCGTCAACCTTGCCCAATATCCGCTTCACCTCTTGGGGACGCAACGGGTCAGGCTCGCCATTCGTGCCAAGAAAGCCCAGCACATTAGGGACATCTTTGATGACATGAATAACCTCACCGACCAAGATAGCCTCAACAAGAACATAGCCCGGCAGGTAGTTGCGCTCCTTGCACACCTTCTTGCCGTTCTTCACCTCATAGTACTTCTCAGTCGGAATCAAGACTGTAGCAATAAGATCTTGAAGGTTCAACCTCTTGATTTCGGATTCAAGGTATTCCTTTACCTTCTTCTCCTTGCCAGAGATCGCCTTCACCACATACCACTTCATCTCGTTCGTGTCACTCATCTTCCTGTCAATTAAAAAGTTAACCGATAATTGCTCGTCAAGATTCAACTCATCTATCAGAACAGTCCGTAAAACGCTTCTAACAGATTCTTAAATGAATAGTCCATCAAGAACACCACAAGTGCGATGATCAGGGAAGCAATGGACACAACAATCACGCTACTTCTCAACTCAGGCCAAGTAGGCCAAGTGACCTTCTCTTTGAGTTCAGTATAGCACTCTTTAATGTAGTTTATAAGTTTCATCTCTATTGAATCTTAACAAAAAGCACGGGTGGAAAGACTCGAACTCTCGACACGTGGTTTTGGAGACCACCGCTCTACCAACTGAGCTACACCCGTTTGATAAGGGTGGGTGTTGCCCCACCCTTACTGTTTATTGATTGGTTGATCAATCGTCAATGATTTCGATCACCTGACCGGAACCCACCGTACGGCCACCTTCACGGATAGCGAAACGGAGACCCTTGTCCATGGCGATGTCGGCAATCAACTTAACGTCGATGGTGACGTGGTCGCCAGGCATGACCATTTCCATACCTTCGGGCAGGGTGATTTCACCAGTAACGTCGGTGGTTCTGAAGTAGAACTGAGGACGATACTTGTTGCGGAACGGGGTGTGACGGCCACCTTCTTCCTTGCTCAGGACATAGACCTGACCCTTGAAGTGGTGGTAGGGCTTCACCGAACCGGGCTTGGCGATAACCATACCACGGCGGATTTCGTCCTTGTCGATACCACGGAGCAGCAGACCGGCGTTATCGCCAGCTTCGCCTTCGTCCAGGATCTTGCGGAACATTTCCACACCCGTGACGACTGACTTCAGCTTCTCAGCACCCATACCGAGGATTTCGACGGGGTCGCCAACGTGGATGACACCAGTCTCGATACGACCGGTAGCAACGGTACCACGGCCAGTGATGGAGAACACGTCCTCGATAGGCATCAGGAACGGTTTGTCGACGGCACGCTGAGGCTCAGGAATCCAAGTGTCGCAAGCGTCCATCAGTTCGTCGATGGCGGGAGTCCACTTCGGGTCATCGTTCAGAGCACCCAGGGCAGAGCCACGGATGATAGGCGTATTTTCGGCGTCGAACTCGTATTTGCCAAGGAGGTCGCGGATTTCCATCTCGACCAATTCGAGCAACTCTTCATCGTCAACAAGGTCGCACTTGTTCAGGAACACCACGAGGCGCGGCACACCAACCTGACGGGCGAGCAGGATGTGCTCACGGGTTTGAGGCATGGGACCGTCGGTGGCGGCGACAACGATGATAGCACCATCCATCTGGGCGGCACCAGTAACCATGTTCTTCACATAGTCAGCGTGGCCGGGGCAGTCGACGTGAGCGTAGTGACGCTTCTCGGTCTGGTACTCAACGTGAGCCGTATTGATGGTGATACCTCTTTCCTTCTCTTCAGGAGCGGAGTCGATTGAGTCGAAGCTCTTCACTTCTGACAGACCCTTCTTGGCCAGGTGCAGCGTGATAGCAGCGGTCAGAGTGGTCTTGCCGTGGTCAACGTGGCCGATGGTGCCGATGTTGACGTGCGGTTTAGTTCTTTCGAATTTTTCTTTTGCCATTTTTGTTTTCTATTTAAGGTTATGAACTCTATTCCACAAAAAATCGAGCCGATGGGGAGAATTGAACTCCCGACCCCTTCCTTACCAAGGAAGTGCTCTACCGCTGAGCTACATCGGCTTGTCATTCATCTGAGCGGAAGACGGGGCTCGAACCCGCCACCTAAAGCTTGGAAGGCTTTCGCTCTGCCAAATGAGCTACTTCCGCTTGACTTGTGGGGGAGGGTGGACTCGAACCACCGAACGGATACCCGGACAGATTTACAGTCTGTTGCAATTGCCACTATGCGACTCCCCCAGTGCTAACTGAGCCGGTAGACGGACTCGAACCGCCGACAGGCTGATTACAAATCAGCTACTCTACCAACTGAGTTATACCGGCAACATGTGAAAGAACTGTCGGCTTCTTTTCGCCGTCCCTTTCGCTTTGAAAAGGTGTGCAAAAATAGATACTTTTCTTGAATTGACAATGCGTTCCACCCATTTTTTTTGAAAAATTTTCGCTCAAAATTTGCATTTATATATAAATCAGCACTTTACATAATTCATTTGTATGCAAAAAAAGTGAGCCGAACCTTGATTTTCGGCTCGGCTCACTCGTTTTTCGGCTGTTTTTGCAGCTTATGGAGGGGTCTTATTTGATGGTTTTGCCCTTGTATTTCTCCAATTGCTTCTTCAGAGCGTCGATGGAAGTGTCGATGGATTCCTCAAAAGTCTTGCTTTGCTTGCTGGCAAAGAGGTCGTCGCCGCGCAGCACGAGGCGGATGTCGGCAATCTTGTTCTCGGGGGTGTCGGTGTTGTCGAGTTTCAACGCGACTTCGGCGTTGATCACCTCGCTGTACTTGGCACAGAGCTTTTCCACTTTTTGCGTGATGAAGTCTTCAAGTTTTTGGTCAGCCTTGAAGTGAACTGAATTGATCATGACTTTCATAATGACTCCTTTCTTTTAGTCACCCTTAGGGTGGGCTTGTTTATGGATTTTCTTTAGTTGTTCGATTGTGTTGTGGGCATACACTTGGGTTGTGGCCAGGTCTTGGTGTCCGAGCAGCTTCTGGATGGCAACCAGGCTGGCGCCCTCGTCCAAGAGGTGCGTGGCGAAGGTGTGCCGCAAAACGTGAGGGCTTTTCTGCTTCAACGTGGTGACGCCTTCGAGCATGTGATGCACCTTATTATATACATAGGTGGGAGTCATCTCCCCGCCTTTGTCGTTCAGCAGCAGCCTGTCGGCTTTGGCGTCGAAGGTCGCATCGCGCACGGTTTGATATTGGGCGATCAGTTGTAACATCTCCCTTGATAACGGCACGAGGCGGTCTTTATTGCGTTTGCCATGAATTTTCATTTGCATGCCCATGCGGTCGACGTCAACGTCGCGAAGCCCGCGCAGCTCGGCCTGACGCATGCCCGTCTGGTAGAGCAATTCGAAGAGGATGTGGTCGCGCAGGTGGGCGAAATCGGCATCGTCGCCATACGACACCTTATTAATATCGGTCTCGGTGACGAACTTGACGAGGGTCTTGGGTTGCCTGAGCGCCTTGATGCCAGCCATGGGGGTCTTTTCGATGAGGTTTTCGCGGAGGCAATATTTATAGAAGGTGCGCAGCGTGGATACCTTGCGGTTGATGCTGCGGTTTACGAGACCGTCGCCTTTCAGGCTGACGACATATGACTTCACCATCGTGGTAGTCACCTGAAGCAAATCACTGACACCGTATTCATTCTTCAGATATTCAACGAATTGCTCCATGTCGTGACGGTAGGCTTTCACGGTCAACTTGGAGAAGCGTTTCTCGGCTTCGATGAATGCTATGAACCTTTCGATGAGCATAACAAAAACTTCGCCGTAAAATTAGTAATAAATTACCAATCCACGGCGAAGTTTGCCTAAAAAAATTATTTTCCTAAGCGGGCGTTCCGCATCAAGTACGGAATGACTTACATGTTCTGTTCAGCCTCACGGAGTTTTTGCACATAGATGGCCTTCATCATCTGCGCACGCTTGATGACCGATGGCTTGGTGAACTGCTGGCGGGCGCGAAGTTCTTTCACGACGCCGGTCTTTTCATACTTTCTCTTGTAGCGCTTCAAAGCTCTGTCGATGCTTTCGCCTTCTTTTACAGGAACAATAATCATTTTAAAACACTTCCTTCTTTTAAGTTGTTAATACTATGGTTGATTGAATTTGAGGCCGCAAAAGTACGACTTTTTCCTTTTCCGCAACACAAATTCGCAAAAAAAATGTTTTCGAGGACCGTTTCCGTGATATTTGCAATAAAAACCGAAAAATTGTCACTTGCGGGTCTTGTCTTTTTCCCTATTTTTGCAGCGATTAATCAACAAACGCAACACATTATGCAATTGCTTACCATTGGAACGACCGAAATCATCCTCATCGTAGCCCTCGTGCTGCTGCTTTTCGGTGGCAGGAAAATCCCGGAGCTGATGAAGGGTCTCGGCAAAGGCGTGAAGAGCTTCAAGGACGGAGTGAACGGCGTTGAAGAGCCTGAAGACAAAAAGGAACCCGCCAAAGACGCGAAAGAAGAATGAGCCAAGCAGAGGTCAGCAGTTTTTGGGACCACTTGGACGTGCTGCGGAAGGTGCTTTTCCGCTGCCTGATTGCTTGGGCCATTGGAGCGGCAGCGGCGTTTTGTTTCAAGGATGTCTTGTTCGGCCTGCTGTTTGCCCCATCGCGCGACGACTTCATCTCCTACCGGCTAATGGAGTGGCTGTGCGCAAAAACGGGATGGCGGTCGCTGTGTCCGGGCAGCTTCGAGGCTTCGTTCATCAACACGGAACTGGCGGCGCAGTTCATGACACACCTCAAGGTGGCGCTATGGGCGGGATTGGTGGTGACCTCTCCCTATCTCATCGTGCAACTTTACGGCTTCATCGCGCCTGCCTTATACGACAAGGAGAAGCGCCATGCCGCACCTATTATAATATGGGGCACCCTATTGTTCGTCCTCGGTGTGCTGATGAACTACTTCATCATCTTCCCTTTCGCGTTTCGTTTCCTCTTCAACTATCAGGTCTATGCCGAGGTGCACAACCAGATCGCACTTTCGTCATATGTCTCTACGCTGCTCATGCTCAGCCTCTTGATGGGCATATTGTTCGAGATCCCCATTGTCAACTATTTGTTGACCAAGGCGGGACTGCTCAGCGCGGAGACTTTAAAGAAGTACCGTCGGCACGCCATCGTGGGCATTGCCATCGTTGCCGCCGTCATCACCCCGACGGGCGATGCCGTCACGCTGATGTTGGTCACCCTCCCAATATATCTGTTGTATGAAGCAAGTATTGTAATTGTGAAAAGACACTCGACAGCAGTTCGAGCGGATTTGAAATCCCCATATTCAACTCAGTCGGATTACAAATCCGCCTGAACCAAGTGAAACAAACTAATTCAAATATCAACTAACTCAAATACATTATGTTACGTAAAATCAGAATCTGTCTACAAGTGGTCATGATGACCTTAGTGACCCTGCTACTGCTCGGCATTGGATTCCGAGTGCATCTTTGGGCCGGCTGGGTGGCCAAAATCCAGTTTTTGCCTGCCTTGTTGGCCCTGAACCTCATCCCTGTGATTTTACTCCATTTTTGGCTCACCTACACTTTCGGGAGAATCTATTGCAGCGTAATTTGTCCTTTGGGCATCATGCAAGACTTCTTCTCGTGGCTCGGTGGCAAAGCCAAGAAAAACCGTTTCAGTTACGCCAAGGAAAACAAAGTGCTGCGTTATGGTTTCCTCGGCGTATTCGCCCTTGCGTTAATCATCGGTTTTGCACCTGTCACGACCTTGTTTGAGCCATACAGTGCCTACAGCCGCATCGTGAACAGCCTGTTCAAGCCGTTGTATGACCTGCTGAACAATTGGCTAGCCTCGATGGATGCCGCGAACGACCGTTACAATTTCACAGAAGTCCAAATCTGGATGCGTAGCGTGACGACCTTTGTGGTAGCCATCCTCACCTTATTAATATTGGCTTTCCTCGCATGGCGCAAAGGCCGTCTTTACTGCAACACCATCTGTCCTGTTGGCACCACCCTCGGTTTCATCTCGCGTATCCCCGGGTTTGGATTCCGTGTCCGTTTCGACAAAGACAAGTGCAAGAGCTGTGGTATGTGCGAAAAGAACTGCAAAGCCCAAGCCATTGATTTCAAGAATGGTACGGTCGACTATTCGCGCTGCGTGGTCTGTGGCGACTGTTTGGACAAGTGCAAGTTCGACGCTTTGCATTATACCGCGAAAAAGCCCGTTGCCGCATCGAAGCCCGTCGACACGGAACGTCGTGCTTTCTTAGTAGGCGCAGCCGTGGCCGGGACTTCCGCAGCTTTGGCCCAGACCCAGATGAAAGTGGACGGCGGACTGGCCGTCATCGAAGACAAGGTGGCCCCAAAACGCGAGACACCTCTCACGCCTCCTGGCTCCATTTCGGCAAAACACATGCAACGCCATTGCACGGCCTGTCAGCTCTGCGTTTCGAGCTGCCCGAACAACGTGCTGCGTCCCTCCACCGACCTGATGCACTTCATGCAGCCCACCATGTCGTTCGAGCGCGGCTATTGCCGTCCCGAATGCACGATGTGCAGCCATGTATGCCCTGCCGGTGCCATCAAGCCCATCACGCGCGAGGAAAAAACAAGCATCCATCTCGGCCATGCCGTTTGGGTAAAGGAAAACTGCGTGGTCTTGACTGACGGCGTTTCGTGCGGCAACTGTGAGCGCCATTGCCCCACAGGAGCCATTCAGATGATCGACTACGAAGGGCCTAACGGCGCCGTGCAAGTGCCCGCCATCGATGAAAACAAATGCATCGGATGCGGTGCCTGCGAGAATCTCTGCCCTGCCCGCCCGTTCAGCGCGATTTATGTGGAAGGGAATATAGCACATCATATTGGGTAAACCATGGACACGCTTTGCGTCACTGCGAGGCACGAAGCAGTCCATAAAGACAAAACTCGACACTAGATTGCTTCGTCGTTCCTCCTCGCAATGACGCCATGCCAAACAACTACAAACCGAACAACTGAAAACTTCAAACTGAATAAAATGGATAGAAGAGATTTCCTAAAACATATGGGCGGTGCTGCGGTGGCCACTTCGGTGGTGTTGTCCGCCTGCAAAAACAATGACGAATCGCCCGTCATCGCCAAAAACGTCATTGACGGCCAAGGCGAGATGACCTACCGCACCAACCCCAACTCAGGCGACAAGGTGTCGCTGTTGGGCTACGGCATGATGCGTCTGCCCGTTGAAGGCGGCGGCACCTTCCGCGACCACCCCGACGCCGACATCGACCAAGAGATGGTCAACGAGCAGGTGGACTATGCCCTCGAACACGGCATCAACTACTTTGATACGTCACCAGCCTATTGCAAAGGCCTCTCGGAACGCTCGACGGGCATTGCCCTTTCGCGGCATCCGCGCAACACGTATTACATTGCTACCAAGCTATCGAACTTCAGCCCTTTGACATGGAGCCGCGAAGCTTCACAAGCTATGTTCGAGAACTCTCTGAAGGAATTGCAGACCGACTACATCGACTACCTGCTGCTTCACAGCATCGGTGGCAACACCAACGACCTCGACAGTCACCAGCTGTTCAACACTCGCTTCATCGACAACGGCATCTTGGATTGGCTCGTAGAGCAGAAAAAGGCGGGACGTATCCGCAACCTCGGCTTCTCGTACCATGGGGACGTCGACATCTTCGACATGCTGCTGCAATGGCACGACGAAGGCAAATACCATTGGGATTTTGTCCAAATCGAGCTGAATTACCTCGACTGGAAGTATGCCGACGAGCTTAACACGCGCAACACCGATGCCAAATACCTTTACGAAGCCCTGCACAGCCGTGGCATCCCTGGCGTCATCATGGAGCCTTTGCTCGGCGGTCGTTTGGCCTCGTTGCCCGACCACATCGTGAAACAGATGCAGGAGCGCGAGCCGGAATCGCCCGTGGCCCGTTGGGCTTTCCGTTTTGCCGGTACACCCGAGAGCATCCTCACCGTCTTGAGCGGCATGACCTATATGGAACACCTGAAACAAAATGTGGAGACCTACTCGCCCCTGCGCCCCATCAGCGAAGAAGAAAACGCTTTCCTGATGAAGGTGGCGGAAGAAATCGTGGAACTACCACTCGTGCCTTGCACAGCCTGCAACTATTGTATGCCATGCCCATACGGTTTGAACATCCCAGCCATCTTTGCCTACTACAACAGTAGCGTGACCGAAGGCAAGATGCCCACAGGCGGTCCAGAGGCCAAGGAATATTGGGAAGCCCGCAAGCGTTTCCTCATCGGTTACGACCGCAACATCCCAGCCTTGCGCCAGGCCAGCCATTGCATCGGCTGCAACCAATGCGCCCCACATTGTCCGCAGAACATCGAGATCCCGAAGCAACTGCACAGGATTGACGACTATGTGGAGCAACTGAAACAACTATAAAAACGGCCTTGTGAGAACCATACAAACACAATCTTTCACTTCGCCATGCGGAACGCTGCTCCTCGGTGCCTTCGAGGGGCAGCTTTGCCTTTGCGACTGGACCAACGGCTGGCACCACGCGACAACGGAAAACCGCCTGAAGAAGATGCTTCGGGCAGATTTCGTTGTGCAGCCTTCGGAAATAACCGATGTCGCCCGCCGTCAACTCGACGAATACTTTCGCCGTGAGCGCACCGCGTTTGACCTTCCATTGCTTTTCGTCGGGACGGAGTTCCAGAAACGGGTTTGGGAAGAGCTGTTGCGCATCCCATACGGCACCACCCTTTCCTACGGCGAGATGGCACGAAATCTTGGCTTTCCAAAGGCCGTCAGGGCCGTGGCCAACGCCAATGGAGCCAACCCCATCAGCATCATCGCGCCCTGCCACCGCGTCATCGGCAGCAACGGCACACTGACCGGATATGGTGGCGGCTTGGAGGCGAAAAGGTATTTACTGGAATTGGAGGGATTCATTCCATCCCTCGCCATCTTCAAATCGAAGCCGACGCAATAACACGATTTTTTTCCCAACCGAACAATAATCCCGTCTTCTTGTCGTTATTCCACAGAACATCAACATCACCATGACTGACCTCTTCCGAAAATATGTCTCTTTCGTCGCACTCATCCTGATGGGGTTGTTCCTCCTTGACCTTACCAATACGGACAAAGAGGATTTCTACATTGTGGAACAAACTGAAATCCAGTCGAATATATCATTTGACTGCGACGAGTTTGACGAGGACGAGGATTCGGATTTCGAACTTAGAAACACATCGGATTGTTTTCAAAGCCTGGGTGTTTTTTGTCCATTTACGGCCATCGGAGAAGAACAAGCCGAAAACATGTGCTCGGCGGCTTTGCGTCTTGGGCAGGTGAGGCGCCACGCCCCAAGGAAAAGCTTGGCTGACAGCCATAACCATATCATCACGAAAAACAGGAAGATGGTACGGACTTCGGTTCGGGCCATCTTTTTTTATCCTACAATTCAATCATTTATCAACTAAAATCTAACTAAAATGAAGAGATTTGCATTGTTTGCAGCATTCATTGCCATGGCATTTGCAGTGGCATCATGCACAAAAGAAACGCCCACAGGAGGCACAACCAGCAACAACAACCAATGGGAGGCCGAAGGCACCGGCGCACCCGTCAATGCACCTAACATTGACACGACGATCGTCTCGTTTGTCAACACGCATTTCCCTGAAGCGGAAATCCTCAGTTGCAACCAAACCGAACACTACTACCGCGTGATTCTAAGCGACAACACCAAGGTGTATTTCACCCATGCGTTTGAATGGGTTGAAGTGAATTGCGAGCATTCGTCCATCTATGGCGCCGTGCCTGAGACCATCGTCCCGGAACAAATCACAGCCTACGTCACTGCCAACCATCCCAATCAACACATCGACGAAATCGAAAGGGAAAGCAATGGCTGGGAGATTGAACTTGACAACAACGTTGACCTTAAGTTTGACACCAACTTCAACATCGTCAACAATGGCGGAAACGGCGGTGGCAACAATGGCGGAAGCAGCAGCGATTATGTGGAAATCAACACTTTCGTCAGCAACTATTTCCCTCAAACTGAAATCCTTAACATCAAGGCGGAAGACGACGAATATGAAGTGAAACTCCGCGACGGCACCGAAATCTCATTCAACCTCAGCTTCGAATGGACCCACATCGACTGCGAAGACGGCACGGTTTATAATGCGGTTCCTGCCGAACTCGTTCCCGCCGAAATCACTGCATACGTAAACGCCAACTTCCCCAACCAGCAGATCGAACAAATCGAAAAAGAGCTTTTCGGATGGGAAATCGAACTCAACAATGGTCAGGAGATCAAGTTTGACACCAACTTCAATGTCATCGGAAACGGTGGAGGAAATGGTGGAGGAAATGGTGGAGGCAGCAACACCAACTATCCAGAAATCAACACCTTCGTCGAGACCTATTTTTCACAAGTCGGCATCCTCAAGGTTGAAGCGGACGAAGATGACTATGAGGTGAAACTGACCGATGGCACCGAAATCACCTTCAGCCTTGCCTTCGAATGGAAGAGCGTTGATTGCGATGAATCAAGCGTTTATGGCATTGTTCCTGCCGAACTTGTCCCCGAACAGATTGCCGCCTACGTCACGGCAAACTACCCCACACAGCACATCGACAAAATCGAGAAAAAGGCAAACGGTTGGGAAATCGAACTCAACAATGGGATCGAAATCGGATTTGACAGCAACTTCAACGTGACCCATATCGATAACAAATAAGAAGTCAAAACTATTTCTTCATAAACGAAAGCGGCCAACGAAACATCGTTGACCGCTTTCATTAATCTAATCGCTATCAGCTCCAACAGCGACTTCTGCAACTTGGGTGACATGTCTTTCTTCATGAAAAAGACAAAAGACGCACCGACCATGGTGCCTAATAGAGGAATCAAAAGACCAATTGTGATACCCATAGAAACGTTGGCAAAAAGGTGGCCACACAGCCACCATTTCGCCGACAAAATTACAAATTTTGGCCGAATTGCAACAAGATTGGGCAAAGTTTTTGGCTCATTCCTACAGTTTTTGCCACTTTTGCAAAAAGTCAGAACAGTTTATCATGTTTAACTTTTGGTTTTGGTGCAGATAGTTCTTTGCAAGTCGCACGAACCAACTCGGCGATATAATCGCGGTCGTCCACGTCTTCAATGAGGAAATAGTCTTTCGCGCCATCGTAAGGCGGACGCATTTCCACGCTGCGCAGCAACGATCGGGCTGTTTCAGTCGGTTTCAGGTAAAAACGATTGTCGCAAACGAGGCCAAAGATGACACCATCGCAATAGATGCCGTAGTCGCCGAACATCTTTTTCGCGGTAATTTCGCCTGCGCTGGCGCATTGGTCGGCGATGTATTGAACGAAATCTAGGTTGCTTGCCATGATGGGTTGTTTTTTGTGACTGGGCAAAGGTACGAATAATTCAAACAAATCATGTATCCTTTTTGGGCATTGACCCAATCCCTACATGAACCTTGAACTGTTTTTACTATTTTTGCACGACGAAAATAGTATGGTTATGGATGAACTCAAAAAACTCAAGCTTTTCGCCCATTGCAGCGACGAAGCCTTGGAACGGTTGCTCAGCCAGCCCTGCCGAAGGCAGCAGTATGCCGCAGGCAAACTCATCCTCCGTGCAGGCGACCCTTGCCGCTCGCTGATGATACTCGTCGAAGGCAGGGCCGATGCACGAATGATGGGCGAGGAAGGTCGGGAGGTATTAGTCGACAAGCTAAAAGCACCCATGCTGTTGGCTCCGGCATTCCTTTTCGCTTCGCAGAACAACGTGCCTGTTGAAGTCACCGCTATGACCGACTGCGCCGTGTGGCACATCAACCGCGAGGCGTTTTTCGACTTCATGCAACAGGAGCCGACCGTGTTGCGGGCTTTCTTGGAGGTGCTGTCGAACCGGAGCAACTTCCTCAGCGGCAAGATGCGCTCGTTTGCCGTCAACGGGCTGCGCAACCGCGTCGTCGAATATCTCGACGAACACGGGAGCATCACCTCCGTGGCCGCCGTCGCCCAGGAATTGGGCGCGACAAGGCCTTCGCTCAGCCGCGTTTTGTCCGAAATGCTGAGCGAAGGTGTGATTGTAAAGGATGGGAAGGGGTATGGGAAGGCCTAAATCCCAAACCTCTTCAAATCATCCTCAACCGTACTAATCCCGCCAATGCCGAAGTTCTCGACCAGCACTTTGGTCACATTGGGCGAGAGGAAGCCGGGCAAAGTCGGGCCAAGGTGGATGTTCTTCACGCCAAGGCTGAGCAAAGCGAGCAGGACGATGACGGCCTTCTGCTCGTACCAAGCGATGTTGTAGGCGATGGGCAGTTGGTTCACGTCGTCCAGTCCAAACACTTCCTTCAGTTTCAATGCGATGAGGGCCAAGGAATAGCTGTCGTTGCACTGTCCGGCATCCAAAACGCGCGGAATGCCATTGATGTCGCCCAAGCCGAGTTTGTTGTACTTGTACTTGGCGCAACCTGCCGTGAGGATGACGCAATCTTTAGGAAGCGCTTTGGCGAAGTCGGTGTAGTACTGGCGGCTCTTCATACGACCGTCGCAGCCAGCCATAACCACAAACTTGCGGATGGCGCCACTCTTGACGGCCTCCACCACCTTGTCGGCGAGGGCAAACACCTGCTCGTGGGCGAAGCCACCCACAATTTTGCCCGTCTCGATCTCCTTCGGGGCTTGGCAGGTCTTGGCCAAGGCGATGATCTCGCTGAAGTCCTTCTTGCCGTTGGCATCGGCAGGGATGTGCTTCCAGCCTGGGAAGCCTGTGCTGTTGGTGGTGAACACGCGGTCTTTGTAAGTCGCGTTGGCCGTAGGCGGCACGATGCAGTTGGTGGTGAACAAAATCGGGCCGTTGAAGCTCTCGAACTCCTCGCGTTGCTTCCACCAAGCGTTGCCGTAGTTGCCCTTCAGGTGGCTGTATTGTTTCAGTTTCGGATAATAATGCGCCGGCAGCATCTCGCTGTGCGTGTAGATGTCGATGCCCGCGTTCTTGCTTTGTTCCAAAAGTTGCTCAATGTCGTTGAGGTCGTGGCCGCTGATGAGAATGCCCGGACGGTTGCCCACACCGATGTTCACCTCCGTGATTTCGGGATTGCCGTAGGCGGTGGTGTTGGCTTTGTCGAGCAGGGCCATGGCTTTCACCCCGTATTCGCCAGTCTTCAGCACCAAGGCGGTGAGTTCGTTGGCATCGTTGCAGGTGACGAGTTGTCCCAAGGTCTGTAGGATGTATTCGTTGATGTCGCCATCCACCTGACCGAGGCGGGCGGCATGCTCGAGGTAGGCGGCCATGCCCTTGAGGCCGTACATGGTGAGTTCTTTCAAGGAGCGGATGTCCTCGTTGGCTTCGGCCAAAACGCCCACGGTTTGGGCTTTCTCGTCGTATTGCTCGCGGGTGGCGTTCCAATCCAACACGTCAAGTTGGGGAAGGATGATGCCTTTCTTGTTGGTGACGCGGTCCTTAAACGTGTCGCGCAGCTTCAGGCCGGCATCAATGCGGTCGTAGATGCTTTCCACGTCGAAGTTGGCGTTGGTGATGGTCGAAAACAGCGCGTCGTTCACGAAGGCGTGGATGCTCTTGCGGAAGTCGCAATAGTCATGGCCGCAGCCGTGTTGGTGATGGTTGGCGATGACGCCAAGTCCTTTGAGGGTATAGATCAGCAGGTCCTGTGCGTGAGCCACTTGTGGGTTCTTGCCGCACACGCCCGACAACTTGCAGCCGGTGCCTCCGGCGGTTTCCTGACATTGGAAACAAAACATTTTCTCGTTCATGGTCTGTGTATTTTATCGTGAATTTGCCGCAAAAATACAGACCGTGATGAATACAAAGCGTAACAATTGTTACCGTGGCAATTTTTAGAAGTCCACTTTTCATAATTCTCACTTGATCAGTGTTTGATAAAGTTTGAATAGCTCAGCCACAATTGGAGCCTCCTAGCGCGACCTGGCCGATTCGCTGCTCTCGGGCAGCAACATCAGCCGCGCCATGACCATCGACGACTTGAGATTTTTGGTGGAACAAGACTTGAAAGAAATCGAAAGCGAGTAAAGCGAAACACCTCAAACATTCCCTTTATCACCACTCCATCACCCGAATATGGAATGTCTTTGAGCCTTTTTCGATGGCGATGGAGAAGCTGATGTCGTCTTTGTCCGATTCGCCTTTTGGGGCTTCCATTCCATTGCCCCAGATGGCGCTATAGCTGTATTTGCCTGACTCAAAGCTGTCGAAATGCTCGTCGAGCGTTTCATAGAAAGCGTCGTCGGGTATTTTTCGGAATTCTAATGTGAAGTCGTAGGCATGTTCCGGGTAGCGTCCGAAGCACTTCTTGTCTTCTCCCCTTTCAACCACTTTATATTCGGGCAACCTAACGCCCGTGATGTTTTCAACCACCTTGCGCCTGACAAAATGATGCTGCATATAATGCTCCGAATAGTAATCATAACCCCAGAATACTGCCACAGCTATAACTACTAGCATCATCGGTGACAGCACAAACAGCACGATGCGCAGCCATTTTGGCAGCAGTTTCCAGCGACCGTCAAGGATAAGCAGGAGGGGCGACAGGGTGAGCCAGGACAACAGCAAGGCTATGGATTTAAGTATGGTGTGCTTCTTCATTGCTCGTAAGTTTTTTCATGGTTTTCTCTTCCCTAATTAGCATCCTTATCGCCTTCACCGCTGCCGCCTCTGCTCATTTATCTTTCAATCTTGCAAAGATATACACAAAGCAAGATACCGCGCAAGAGGTGTTGATAACTTTTTCCAAAAAGCGTTGTTGTTTACGAATCAAAACCACATTCCACAATGGAATTGGAAAAGATTTTCTTCGTTTCTCGTTTTAGACACAACGCTTCCAGCTTTTATCTTGTATGTGACGCGTTCCCTGACCAGCCCCTTCCAATTATTCCAATAGGTACAATCGACAAAGGCTACGTAGCTGTCCTCATCTTCCTTACTAACTTCTACAAAAGGCAACAATTTCTCTTGTTTGATTAGTGCTGTTAAATCATGATATTTCAACGGCATAATGTCGTCAACATCCGATTCCTTGAATATGTATTCGCATCTATTGTATCCCCCGTGCCAAACCGTTGGCAGAATAGTATGATAGTTTTCGAGCAGATACAACTGCCAAACCGCCATCTCTGTCGCATTGACCTTTAAATGCCCAATAAGGTCTTCCGTTTCATTTCCTTCAGCATCTACAATTTTAATATGTGTGATGTCGCCAGACCCTTCAAATGATGGCATAGCCAAATCAAACCTACAGCCGTCCTCAACGCTTATCTCTGACGGCTCCGGGATTAAATGATCCACAAACGCTTTTCTGACAACTTCTCTCAATTCCGGAACAATCTCATCGTCCACGGCTTTCTCAAGAAAACTTATTCTGTCTTTACCATACATCTTTTCTGCATATTCCGAAAATTCATTCCCCTTGTCGGAATACATTGAGCCTTCAATGGGCACTTCCTTCTCGTCATCGGATTCCTCGGTTTTCACCTCCTTGTATTCGACAATCCGGCCACATTGGGGACAAATCGACACCTGACCGATTTGCCATCTATTATAAGACCAATCCGGAATCCTGATACTATACCATTTCAAATCCTGCGACTCCATGCCACAATCCAAGCAAGGCATTCGGTCCGTTAACGGCATTGGATTTCCGTCTTTGTCAACGGATTCTCCCAATGGAGCCAGGTATCGCTTTATCCGAGCATACTCCAGGGGATAGTTCAGCATATTGTCATCAGAGTAGGGCGATGTCAAACGCTCGGGCAACGAAACGATTTTGACAATCTTTCCCTCCTCGATTTGGAACATGATCAGTTGAACCTCCTCTATCCTTATACAAGCATGGGAATAATAGCGGCTCATAACGACATTAAAGTTGGTCACTTTTTTGGTCGTAACAAACCTTCTCCTCCAGTCCCACCAATAAGACATCACGTCGGCCTTCCCTTTTATGGTCTTCAGCCGATACAATACGGTCTCAACCTTCTCGTCCAGCATGTTCTCAAAGTCGTCAAATGTCCCAAAGATCAAAGCGTCCAGCATAACCTTCGATGCCTGTGTAAAAATGTCATTGGGAAGATTCTCTTCCATCTTGGCCGTGTACTTCTTCTCTTCCTGCGGCTCTGTTTCTGTTTTCATTTTCTTTTTCATTTTATTGTGTTTTAAGGATTTGTCGATTAGGAACACGATGATAATGACAGGCATCAAAGGCGGCACCAGAAAAACTATGGCTGCATGCGTGCCAATCCGTTTCCACAGAGAAGGTGTTGTTGTCATCCCAAGTGCCTTAAAAGCCGCTATCTTGAAGCGGTTTTTCTTGTTGTTGTAGGCACGAATGGCGTACACTGCAGCAACGGCCACAACCCAGTAGATGGCCAAGATGATGAGGAAGGTTTTCATGTTTAGTTGTGTTTTAGTTTATCTTACTGGTTTTGATTTCGGCTTGAGCACCTTCATCTTTTCATAGTCGATCACGTATTTGCTGGCCAGAAGGAAGTTATTGCCCAGCAGTCCGTGTAGCTTCACTCCATTCTCTCTTTCAATGACGCCAAACGGCCCACTGAAATCGTTAATGGGAAGGTCAATCACTGTGACCGTTTCTGGGGTCTCCAATTTCAAGGAGCAATAATAATCCATATCCTGACTGCCGCCCAACCCCATGACCGAATCGTTGCATTCATGCAGCTCAAGGTCCATTTCACTGACGGCAGCAGCATCAACGTATGAGATATTACTTCCCGTATCCAGGATGAAGTTCATCGCCTTGCCATTGCAAGTGAAAGTGGCATAGATAAGCCCCAACTCAGTGACCATGGTCTCAAACGAGGTGATGACATGATAGTTTTCCGTCTTGGGCTTTCTGCGATAGTTAACGGTCTTGAGATTTTTGGCGATTCTTTTCATGATGTTTCTTTTGTTTTTGTTCATAATCTCTTGTTTTTTCGTTTTGACGGTGCAAAGATAGGAAGGAAGTGTGCAAGGGAATTGCACGGGTTAGTTTTTCACATTATAACTCAACTTCCTCAAAGGTTGCCTTCACCTTCACCCTCGTAATCCAAATGTCCGAAGTATATGGTATGTATTCATCACTTGGTTCTGAGACCACCAGAATAAGTTCCGCTGGGTCGGTAGTAGGATTAGCACGAAGCCTCCTAGAGCATGGAACCCATCCATAATCTGGCACATATAAGGCGGGAGTGTGATATTTATTGCCCTTACGATCTTCTAATGTAACATAACCAGTTCTTAAATTTTTCCTTACATCTAAATCTGTATCCAAATAAAATGTTTGCATGTTTTTACTTTTTTGTTTTGCGCTGCAAAAGTAAAACATGTGTGTGCAAGGGAATTGCACTAAAAAAGAATTATCTCTTAACCTTCACACAACTCCACCCCCATTCTCCTCTTTTCTTGTTTTTAGAATAGAGAACTATTGCTGAAACTGGCTCTCCTATGACTAATTGCATCTTACTTACAATAAATGGAGGGATAAAGTATGACTCTTTATCCGTTTGCAAAAAATACGCGGTCATTGACCTATTTGAAGTAACAGATCCTGTCACCGATTTGCAAAAATCAGAATCAGCCAGGGTGTCCGAAACCCTTGCAGAATAGACTTTCATAAATCCATCAGCCGACACTTCCTGTATGCGGATTTTAAGGCTGTCGCCATTATTCAATTTCTTAATGAATCTGTCATACTTGAAAAAACCTTCTTTACCTTTGCCAAATACCACATTTACCACCTTTTTGTCCTTGTTGACAAAGGAAGCAACGGCATCAGTTTCAGGTATGTCTGCAAACAAAAGTTCATTAGTGATGGTTATATAATCCAATTCAAATGACGGTTTTTGTCCAGCAGCCTCAGCATACCAGGCTTCATTCAACATGCTGTTTGCCTCCCTCGAAACATTCGTTTGCGTCTCGGCCTTAATTTGACAGTATTTATCCAAATAGAATCTTGCATCGGCATAATAACCGCGTTGCCTTAAAGCATCCGCAAGAATTAGATAAACTCTAACAAGGAATTGCTCTTGTACATGGCAATTTACCGCACGAAGTAAACAAGCCATATACTTTTCATCATCATCCATAAATGCTTCTGCAAGTAACTGCCACACCCAAAAATCCGATTGCTTTTTTCTGACAAAAGGCAACAAGGACTTTACGGCCTCTTGCTTGTCGCTACCCGTAGCAAGCAACAGTTTCCCTACATAATAGTTGGGATACTGCATCTTAGGGCGCTGTTCAGCCAGCTTTTGAAGCTTTGGAATAAATGCTGCAATAGCCTCCTTGTCTTTCCTGGCAATCAAAGCCTTGGCGTACGCAAGATGAGCACTTTCGGCTAATGATATGGGCATTTTCTTCCCATTGGGAAGCACATCACATTCAAAATCTTCATTTCGGAAATTCTCAAAACCCCACCAATCACAAAAATCAATAATCCCATCCCAATCCTTCGCAGTTAAAAAGGCATTGAGCAACACAGAATACTCCAATGAAGGTTTTGCAAACGGAAAGATTCTAATGATTTCGAACAACTTGGTAAATATTTCCGTTCCGACATTTTGCGTTTTTGAGCAATCTCTCACAAAAGCATTGATCGGCCATGCTATTTTTTCCCACAACATTTCGTCAGAGGCCGGGACGTCCAAGTCTTTCAATTCGTTTAGTTTTGAAAAGAAAAACTCGCTTTGCTCGTATGATGCACTGGATTTCAATCCGTCATAAATACACCATGACAAGGCGCGTTTAGCCCACATATCATTTTGATCCTGATTGTAATCGGCGATAGCCATTTTGTAGGCCTCTTCCTCTTTGCCACTCTTTCTCAGATTCATTATGTCTTTGAATGCCATTGTGTTTCGTTTTTATTGTTTTCGTGATGCAAAATAAGATAATATTTGTGCAACAGAATTGCACTCTACTGAATTTTTTCACAGAAGACTTTTAGAAGTTGGTCCTCCTTGCCTCCTGTGCTTTGAGGTGAGACTGACGAATACATGCCTTTTGCGTTATAATTGAAAGTCAACATAGACTCGTACGGTGCCGTTTTTAGGTAATAGATGTCTTTCCATTGCACCTGACTAATATTCAACACGCTTATACCCATTTCCTCTGCCATCGACATAACGAGTTCGTGAAGTTTTGAAGAAAACTCGGTATTAGGTTCGAAAGGTAACTCTTCTGGAACCACCGCAATCCCTATTAGTTCGTTTACAAAAGCGGCAAAGTCCTTGTCAGTTGTGCTTTGGATTTCTCTCTTTGGCGTATAGCCGTTCTTATTATACCATTGTTTGACGACACATTGCTTGCCATCTTTTTCAAAGGTCAATAAATGCTGATAATCGAAGTCTCTGTTTTCAGAACACGAGACTCCATGTTTTGTGCAAACAGAATCGATATTTTTATAATGCCAATCAAGGAAGTTCTCACCCTTGGGCACATAATAGGCTATCTTTTCTGTTTTACTGATGGGCATAACTACCATGTTACTGACAGCATTGAACTCTGGCGAAGCAAAATGCCAAAGTTGTTTGCTGCTTCGTGTGATTGCCGTATAAGCCCAACGGAAATAGCCATTGGTTTGGGTGCCGCCCAGCCTATCCATATCCACAAACACTTTTTCCCATTCACCACCCTGAGCTTTGTGGCATGTGATGGCATAGCCATACTTACAAATCAAAGCATGAAGATAGGGGTCGGTTTTCATTCGACCACGATATTCTTCAGAGCCTACTGCTATTCCTTCTTGTCTCATCCGATTACTAAAGTCCACAATCAGCGCTTGGTTCCACTCCTTGTCAGGACTCCCAAGGGCATCCGTAGTAAAGCAATCGAGAATCAGGCAATTCACTTGATTGTGCGATGCCGTTTCAATCATGGCCTTTCTAAACGACAACTCCTTCTCCGCCACGATCGTCTCGCCGTATGCATCTTTCTCCGAAGTGTTGAATCGAACGGTTCGCTTCTCTAACATGCCATCAGGGTCGCACGAAAGGACTCTGACTATCGTGCCGTTATAAAGCTCCTCGGAATAATGGTAATTGTTCTGGGAGACTATCAACAAATCACCTGAAAGAAGTCGCTCTTGGTTGGATTGAAACAGGTAGTCACGAATTGACAAGTTATAATCAAGAACTTGCTTGTTGGTGTAGGCAATCATAATGGCACTCTGATCGATAGAGCCTTGAGTTACGCTTTTATAATCTTCTATCAAGGACTCACTCTTCTTCACATCCTCCCCGTCCTTAATGGCAAACTCATTGTATCGATTCGATTCAATGGCATCGCGAATGAAAGTGGCGTTCTTATACACAAAACTATCTTCAACCTGGCGAACCACTTCCTTCAGCATCGCTTCACGGCATGATGCGTGATAGGTTTCTTGTAGGTACTCAGCACTCATAGCCGGTGAAAAAGCTTGACCCATGGGCGGCAACTGTGCATAATCACCCACGAAGACAACCTTTCTTGAGCCGCAATAATCAAGGACGTCCCTTAACAGATATCCAGACCCAAACTTAAACATATCATTTTCACTATACACGTCCGAAACCATAGAGGCTTCATCCACGAAGTAGATAGTATTGTTGGCCGAATCTTCATTATGCCCGAGGCCAAACACCAATTGTCCACTGCCATCATCCTTTAGTCCTTCTTCTATCTGATAAATAGTCCTATGGATGGTGGCCGCAGGATGTTTTGTCTTTTCTCCCAAGATAAATTCAGCCCTTCCAGTTGGAGCCATCAAAACGCACTTCCATCCCTTATCATTCAAAGAATCAACAAACGCTTTAAGCAACGTCGTTTTACCTGTTCCAGCCGAACCTTTAAGTATAAAGATTCGGTCGTCGGAGTTGATGAACTCTTCAAACTTGGTGAAGGCCGATTGTTGGGATGAGGTGAGGGTCATAGGTATGAACAGATTGTTTTAACTAATTTGAATAAGTTCAGAAAGCCTTCTTTTGAATATATCTCATAATGAATCGGATGAATAAGAACGGTTTTGCCATTTTTAACCTCCTTTTGCTCTAATCTTGGATCATTATGCACAAACCAATTTCGAGCTTGAATTCGACGGCTTAGATCAACAAGGTCTTTGTCAGAAATTGCGGTATTGTATTCTTGTTTCAACACCCCCATTATTTTTTGCCATTCCGTCGCTTCATTTCCGTTTGCAATACTTACAATTATCTCATTTCCTTCTGGAGTAAAAACCTTATTTCCGTCATTGTCTTTTTTATAACTGAAGCTTATTATCGTTTTGCTCTCGACATCATAGCTCCATGCTTTAATCCGCTCATTGGAATTGCTCTTTAAAGTCCAATCTGCATTGCCACTTTGCGTAAGTTTTGCTTTATTAATTAGCTCAATAATCATGTACAAAGAGACGTAAGCGAAAGCATATTGTTCCTTCCTTTCAGCTTTCGAAATCAGATAGAAAGCCAAATCAAATTGCTTGCAGACAGAGTTCCCAAAATCATTATTTGGAAGGTTTTGCTGTATTCTTACAATGTCTTTAAATATAGGGTTAAGGAAATGCCCTTTTTGTAAAGCATTTGCCAAAGAGTCTTTTAAGTTTGTCATGGCTTCTTTGGTATAATTCCGCCTGACACTATTTTCGGGCGATTCTTTTAAAATGACACCATCCGAGGCGAATGGCAAATAGTTCCACACCTTATTTGAAGCAGAGAAAATGACAATTTGAATGCCTTTATTGTAGTTCTTAATCTTTTCAAAAACTTTAACACCAGTCAATTCCGACGGCGATTTGTCTTCGAAATCTGTATCATGCAACCGTAAATCCAACAACACAACATCTGGGTCAAATTCTTTTATTTTAGCTTCCGTTTTAGCTATGATGTCCTCTTTGCTAAGGTTCTTAAAACTGGATCCTATAGAATCGAACGTTACACCATGTGAGAAACTCAAAAATGATTTGAAAAATGTGTGCCATCCTTTCCCAACCTCGTCATCAATTAGCAAAACCTTCCCCTTTTCTGCAATAAAGAATGACATGGGGTTATCTATCTTTGACTCTGGATAAATTGCTTTCAAATAATTGAAATACAGAAATTCTTCTATGTCTTTCTGAATAGCAATGTTTTCGATGCCTAAATATTTTGACCAACGATAAATACTCCATTCATTGGTAATGGAATGATGTGTTTTATAACTTGCAGGTTTCTTGACATTCACTTGCTTAAGTCTTTCGATGCAAAAAGCCCAATCCATATCAAATACAACCGATTCAATATGAGCTAAATAATCCTTTATTGGATAAACATTGTTTTTCAAATAAGAAACATGGGGACATTTCAGAAAAGACGAGTAGTCACAATGTTTCCAAAACGCGGATTCCTCTTCTGATCCCAAAAGGATTATTTGGAAATCTTCCTTTTTAGTTGAAACAAAGTGACAATAGTATTTTAGTGCGTACTCCACACCATCATAAGAGTATGCATTGAACGGGTCTAGTATTGTTGGGATCAACAAGATAAGCGAATCCTTGTCGGAAATAATGTTGTCAACAAAGACATGATTTACAGCTCGAACATAAGATACTATTTCTGTATCTATTAATCCAAAGTTATTAAATATGCCTTGATAAGACTCAACGGTTGCAGTTTTCGATAAGATATAGTATTTCTTCATTATTGATACTTATTGATTAAATTCTGAATTTGATTTAATAAGAGTAAAACTGTGATAGGATTGTTATTCGTTAACCTTTCTTCAATCCAGTTTTGAAGTTTGCTGATGTCATCTATCAAACCATTATCCGTGACTGCTCGTGATATCTTTAGAATATGCCTTTTGTCCGTTTGAGTAATTTCATCATTTTCCTTTCGGCCAAACACATATGAATAAATTTTCGCCTGCATTTCCAATAATTGATTCAAGCGATAATTCTTCCCATAAACCAATAATGGAATGCACACTTCGCCATTGGTTTGGTAATCATCCAAAAAGCAAGTTAAGTTGCGATACATAACACCGCTGTTTATTTCTGCTGTGATAGTTTCTCCTTCTCGTATCAAATTGCTATTTGATCCCCCGCTAAACAAAACCACGGGAATATTTAATGCATTTTGAAAACCGTTTTTTACACTATCAATAGTTATGCCCTTATTGCCAAATTCGTATGATTTGTGCAATAAAACAGCGGCCGCATCTCGATAATTGGATTTGATATAATCAACCATTTCTTTTGAATCAGCACAATCAAACGGTTTATGCTGAATTAACGAGTGATTAAACTCGCCACCAAGGAATTGCCTTTTCCGTTCCTCTCTATCTTCAAACAAATAAATCATGATTGGATGTTTTTATATAATGTAATAATATGCTTTACTCCACCTATCTTTTGTTGGATTGCCTCCAATTTGTTAGCAGAAGAAACGGTAGCTTTCTTCCTATCATTGAGATTATACTCTGTCTGACTATCTAAACAAACGATGTGTAATGGACTGTCTTTTACATCAGCTTCAATAGTCCAATCAGCCACATTAAGTAGAATGTTTCTAATTTTGTGGAAATCACCAGATAATCCTTTCAACTTTTCGTCATCAATATTCATGAAACTACCTTTATGAAATATTGAAAAAACATATCTGTCTTCTGCTTCATCAAGAGAGAATTCAACCTTATTACTTTTGCTTTTGTTGGAAACAATCCATTTGCCTATTTCGACAAAAGCAGTGAACAACTGTCTGACATCTACATATACCCTTAATGATCCACCAATCGAATAAAAAGATTCTAAAAACTCTAATGAAATATCAGAACTCTTAATTGCATAATCGTACATAAAATCCTCAATCCTATTGGCAAATATCAGATTATTATCATCGGTTCTAAATTCGATTGTGTTTTTGAATATTGTAATGTATCGTTCAAACGTATAATCATCAACAAGTTCGTAATATGGATGCTTAAATCTATGTTCCATACACCAAACTTTTAAATCTTTCCACCGTATTTTTATATCATTATTAAATGAATCTTTCGCAGCGTCTTTGGTGTCAAAAATAAAATTATACACATTATTCCATGTGTACTGATTTATGCCTTTTGCTATCGCCTGAAAACCACTTTTGGCATTCTCCACATATGCTTCATAATCAAAATCCTGATTTGTTGCATCGGGGGCATGAGTGAACCATTTATAACTGTCGTTTTTTGAGAATTGATATAGAAACCCAATCATTCGTTTTGGGTCATGAAAATGCTTAGAACCATCATTTATTGGTCCGCTTACATTCCCTTTAAATTCAAGAATCATTTGCTCAACTTGTTCTTTTGTCACAAACCCTTTGTCTCTTTCCTTCAGCAACAACTCCACAATTCTTTCCCTATCCTCTTTTGTTGTCGCAGGATTACTCAACAATCCACTAATGAATGCATTATAATTAGGCTTTGCACTATTGTGCGAAGCGTTTCCTTTTTCATGCTCTTGTATATTGTGTTCCGACGATTTCATGGCAATCACTTTTTATTGTTCTCAATTACTTTTTCATAGACTTCCATAGCCTTGTCAATGCCATCTTTCTCCCAGACATCAAGAATGGCAGAAACATTGACTCCAGGTTCAAGCTCCTTTTCAAGTTTTTCAAGACGTTCGGCAAGTTTCATATAGGCTGCATTGTCAACACCAACTATCATTTTCATGTAGTTCAACTTCCCTTCAAGAACATTCTCAAGATTAGTGCCATGTTTTGCATGTCCCTTGCTTACGCTGTAATCCCTATGAAAACAAGTTGTTGCTTTTTCATAGCCATAGTGCTCCCATAAATAAAGCCACATGCGTATTTGCTTCACATAACGCTTTGTCACATTCACTTTGCTATTCACAACCAGCCCTGTCACTTCCTGACGGTATCCTCTCGATTGTACTCGGGTCTTTTCCTCATTGATTCTGAACTTCTGGTCTTCTTCGACAATGCGCTTAAGCTCAACTCTGAATGCCGAACCTTCCTCAAAAATACTTTTATTGTTTGAAGAGAATGAGATGTCATCCGCATATCTGCTATACGACACCCTAAATCGTTTTGCAAGTCCCAATAATCTACGATCCAACTGCCTACAAATAAGATTCGTAATAATAGGCGATGTTGGAGCACCTTGCGGAGTTACATTTCTTACACATTGATATGGATTACCATCCTTATCAAAACGGGTGACCTCCTTTGGATGACAACATAGATTAGCAAGAACGTAAGGCAAACTATTAGAATTTTCCTTATTATCGTTCAAGTTGAATGGAGGCAAAGCAAAGATGGCTTTAACTCTGTGGAGGTCAATGGTATCAAAGAAGTCTTTGAGGTCAATATTGAGAACAAAGTTTTTACCTACATGCTTCTTCGCTCCATCAGCAATTGAACGACCAGGAACAAAACCACAGGCATTGGCATTGGGCTGGTAGAAAGATTGAAGAATATAATTCAAGCAAGTTTGGAAAACTTTCAAACCAGCACAAGGAGCGTTAATTGTGCGCAGTTTACCTGACTTCTTCTTAATGGAGAAGGTCTTGTAACGTCTATTCCCAGATGCTTTGAAGTTTTTAAAGTAATTCAAAGACTTCATGGTCAACGGCCTGAATTGATCTGGATTACCATCGAGAAAACGCTTGACATCGTTCAAAAGGTCAAGCAAGTCCTCCTGAGTCTTCATTTTCGGAAACCCTTCTTGGATTTTTGCTTGTATGTCAGCGTTGTTGTTCATTGTTTGTCCTTTCTATTGTGTCTCTGAGAGGCAAGTGCCAACATTCTTGCGAAGCGTATGAATAAATACGAATCGATCAACCAATAATCTCATAAATCTCATAAAACATCAAGAATAAATATATAATATATAAATATCATATAAATAAAAACCTGACAACTAGAGATATAGACGAGAAAGAAATGTTGTTCAACATTCAGCCATGTCCTTGCGGAATGGCAAACAAACCGATCTGTACTCAATGAGCACCAGTTTGCATAAACAAATCAATAGTTGGCACTGCCTTTCAAAGAACGATTGCAAAAATACGATTTTTTCTATTTCACTTTACGGGTATCAATATATCAGCCCGATTTTTTACGATGCAAAAGTAGCCCATTTCTGTGCAACCAATTTGCACACTTCATTATTTTCTTCCTCGGCCATGTACCGGTCGGCCAAGAAACCCATGGGACGCACCGGCTGCTCCTTGAACTGTTCCTTGATCTTGCCGTAGTTTGCGGCCAAGTTCTGATAGGTGAACCCAATCTGCTTGGAGGCGAAAGCAAACTCCCGCACAAACTCCTTAGAGCTACGCACCGTCGTCTCCACGCAGCAGGTGAAATGGTCGCGCATGTAGCGTGTGACGGTGTAGTCGCTGTGGTTGTTGCATTCCGAGGTCAGCCACACCAACCCTTCCAGCATCACCTTGTCCATTTCATCGAAAGCGAAGTTCAGGTTGAAATGCACCCTGCGCCTTCCCCAGCCTGGGGTGTCCCACATCTCCACCTCAAACGGCTTCCCGTCCATGATCACGATGAAATGGCTGTCCACTATCTTGCACTCAAAACCCGCCTTGGCCATCCTGCGGCTCACCACCTTGATAAAACGCTGCTGTCTTTTCATGTTCATGTTGTTTTTGTTCATAATCATTTTTGTTTTTCGGCTGCAAAAATGCGACATTAGTGTGCAATCGTATTGCACAATTGAAAAAAGTTGTATTTTTGCAAAAAACTACATTATCATGCCCATTACAAAAGACTCTTATCTTCGTTATCGCGTGCTTGACAAATGTTTTAGGAATCCCGTCGGAAGATATACCATCAAGAAACTGCTTGACAAATGCAATGAGGCACTTAGTTTCAAAGACAGAAACCGTGTCAGCGTCAGGACCATCCGCTACGACATCGCCTTTATGAAAAGCGATGAGATTTGGAATGCACCCATCGTTGCCATAAGGGATGGCCATGAGTGTTATTACCAATACAGCGACTTGAGCTTTTCCATCGACAAGGTGCCTTTGTCGGAACCCCAAATGAAAATGCTTCAGTCCGCAGTCGACGTGCTCAGGTTAGTGGACGGTATGCCTCAATACGAGGCGTTAGGCGACTGTTTGGATAGAATCGGCCTGTTGACCTACGACACCACTGCGCAACCATGTTTTGGATTAGACCATAATTCAGTGATTGCCGGTAGGGAATACATATCACCTTTGTTTGATGCCATCCAATACAAAATGGTAATAAAGATACCATACAAGCCCTTCGACAAGCCTAAGGAGACTTTGACCTTTCATCCACAATTCCTGAAACAATATAATAACAGATGGTACATCTTCGGGATGGAGCAAGACCACCCAAAAGAGATATGGAATCTTGCCTTAGACAGAATCGTCGGCAAAATCAAGCCAACCGACTTACCCTATACTGAGCTTGAGGTTAATTGGAAAGAGTATTTCGATGACATTATCGGCGTAACAAACTATGAAGGCCAAAAAATCCAGAAGGTCCATTTCATCGCTCACGGGCTTACCTCTTACTATATAGAAACGAAGCCTCTACACAGTTGTCAGCACCAACGTAGGATTGACAAGGACACGTTAGACGTGACTCTCAAAGTGAAAATCAACCAAGAATTAAAGAACATCCTACTCTCCTACGCCCCATCCATCACCATCCTAGCGCCGCAGTCGCTGGTCGAAGAGCATAAGGAGAGCTTGCGAAAAGCTTTGGAACAGTATAAATGAATGGCCTTACAACAAGAATTCTCATAGTATTCTTCCAAAGATTTCAGGCATTTCCAATTGGTCAGCAGCTTGCTGACGAATTTCATCAACGACTCGTTGACGATTTGTTTTTGGTAATTGGCCACCAACTCGGTGGCTCATTTGTCCAACGGGTCGTTGACCCTTTATAACCCGTTCATAATAAAACAGATACCATCTTTTCATATACTTTACATTGGTATCCGAAAAGCCCATTTCATCGGGAAACGCTTGGCGCATGTCGAGGGCAAACTGCTTCACCACACCTGCGCCCCAGCGTTCTTCAGAATACAAATAAAACCTTTACAATGCCTGATAGGCTTGGAATTGTGCCGCCACGCGGTCGCGCTGAGTCCTGCAAAGGACTGGCCGTTGCTTGATCCGATGCTAAAACGAGACAAAACTCTACAAAAGGCTGACGCTTTGAATAGAAAGAAAACAAAAACAGCCGCAAAGCCGCCCCTGCGGCCTTGCAGCTGTTCATTCATTGGAGAAGCCTTACTCGCCCAACAAGTGCTTGAACAGGAAGCTGTCGATCTTGTTGAACAAGTGCATACGGCTTTCTCCGGGGCCGTATTCGTAGCCGCCGTAAATGCCGTGGTTCTTGTTGGGATAGATCATCAGGTCGAACTGCTTGCCGTTCGAGATCATGGCCTTGATAAGTTCCATGGCGTTCTGGTAGTGGACATTGTCGTCGCCGCTGCCGTGGCAAAGCAGGTAGTTACCCTTAATCAAAGCCGTGTTGTGGACGGGCGAGTTGAGGTCGTAGCCGTCGGGGTTCTCCTGCGGGGTGCGCATGAAACGCTCGGTGTAGACGTTGTCGTAGTAGCGCCAGTTGGTCACCGGAGCCACCGAAACGGCCGTGCTGATGACATCCGCGCCCTTGGTGATGCCGTTGGCGGCCATGAAGCCACCGTAGCTCCAGCCGTAGATGCCGATGCGGTCGCCATCGACGTACGGCTGCCTGGCCATGTACTTGGCGAGCGTAATCATGTCCTCAGTCTCGTACTTGCCGAGTTGCAGGTAGGTCATCTTCTTAAAGACCTCGCCTTGGGCACCGCTACCACGGTTGTTGATGCTCACGCTGATGATGCCGTGCTGGGCAAGCAGTTGCAGCCACCAAAAGTCGCTGTTGGCCCACGAGTTGAGCACCGTCTGGTAACCAGGACCGCCATAGACGTAAATCAACACAGGGTATTTCTTCGAGGGGTCGAAGTCGGGAGGCAGAATCTGCCAAGCGTCGATGTCGACTTGCTGGCCATCGGGCAAAGTGAAGGCGGGGTCGCTGATCTTCATGAGTTTCTTCTCACCGAGATTAAAGGTCTTCAGCTTCTCGGCAAACTCGTGGTTGTCCTCAAGCACACGCACCAACTTACCTTTGTTCGTGTAAAGCTCGTACTGCGCAGGCTGGGTGATGGACGAGTTGATATTAATAAGGTAGCTGAAGTCGTTGCTGAAGCGGGCGTTGTTGGTGCCTGGGCGACCAATCACTTCGCGCATCTTTCCCTTCAGGTTGACGGCATAGATCTGGCGGTCGACGGGGGTGTTCTTGGCGGCTTGGAAATAGACTTCCTTGCCGTCGAAGCCGTAGACGGAGGTCACGTCCCAAGGGCCGTCGGTGAGTTGCTTCACCAGCGTGCCGTCCATATTATAAAGGTAGATGTGGTTGTAGCCGCTGCGTTCCGAGGTCATCAGGAAGCGTTTGCCGTCCTCAAGGAAGTGCCAGTCGTCGGTGATGTCGATGTAGTATTTGTTGGTCTCGTCGTAGAATACACGGCTCTTGCCCGTTGTGGCGTCGGCGGCCAGAATCTCCAGGTGGTTCTGGTGACGGTTGAGGCGTTGTATGGCCAGCACGTTGGCGTCCTTCGTCCAGGCGATGCGGGGCAGATAGATGTCGGTCTCGGTGCCCGTGTCCATCTTCACGGTCTTGCCGCTTGCGAGGTCGTAGACGTAAATGCCAACGATGGAGTTGTCCTCACCCGCCTTGGGGTACTTGAAGCTGTACCAGTCGGGATAAAGGCCTTCAAACTCCTCCATCTGGAACTCGCGCACGTTGCTCTCGTCAAACTTCATGAAAGCGATCTTCTTGCTGTCAGGCGACCAATAGAAACCCTGCGAGAAGCTGAACTCTTCTTCATAAACCCAATCGGGGGCGCCGTTGATGATATGGTTGTAGAGGCCGTCGTTGGTGAACTGCTTCTCCTCCCCTGTCGTCAAGTCCTTGATGAAGAGGTTGTTGTCGCGCATAAAAGCCACTTTCGTGGCATCGGGCGAGAAGGTGGCCAGGCGTTGCTTGCCGTTGTTGGAAAGCGGCTGCAGGGTCTTGGCGTTGAAGTCGTAGACATAATAATTCGCGTGGAACGAATGGCGGTAAATGCTCTCCATATCGGTGAGGCACAGCATCTTGTCCTCATTTTGGCTCAACTCGTAATTTTGCAGTCCGATGGGCAGCGAATCGGGATGCACGGTGAGTTCGCTGATGCCAAACAAGGTCTTTTCCAATTTGCCTGACTGATAGTTGTAGATGTTGAGTTGGCCTTTCTCGAAGGATGCGTAGGTCTTGCCGTCCTTCATCGAATTCATGCCACGGACGCTTTTTGCGTAGAAAGTTCCGCGCTGATAAAGGTCTTCCAATTCAAAATTCTTCTTCTCCTGGGCCGAAGCCGAAAGCATTCCAAAAACAAGGAACGCACTGACTAATAGGTATTTGAACTTCATAACACATAGATTTGATTGCACAAAGGTAGAATTTTTTTGAAAAAAAGCGGAAAAAATATTGTCAGTTTCGGAAAAAGCCGTATTTTTGCAGCCGCAATCGGGACGGTAGCTCAGTTGGTTTAGAGCGCATGCTTGACAGGCATGAGGTCACAAGTTCGATCCTTGTTCGCCCCACACAAACGCCCGACGGCGTTTTTTCTTTGAAGGGAGGGACGTTAGCCCAGTTGGTTTAGAGCGCTGCCTTCACACGGCAGAGGTCACTGGTTCGAGTCCAGTACGTCCCACCAACAACAAAACCCGCTGGTTTCAGCGGGTTTTGCGTTTTATTTAGCG
>Ga0247609_10001136_pt1 | contig 33015 bp, 63 predicted proteins | sample 172DNAGHGlowgp2_FD_193487 | JGI IMG/M metagenome (GOLD analysis project Ga0247609, IMG submission 193487) | Sheep rumen microbial communities from Palmerston North, Manawatu-Wanganui, New Zealand - 1728 DNA GHGlow gp2 | ecosystem: Host-associated > Mammals > Digestive system > Stomach > Rumen ... | reverse complement strand
CCATGAAGCAGATATGGAGGCTACACACATTTTAGAGGTTGAAAATGGCTAACATTCGCAAATGTCCGTACAAGAACTGTTTACACGGTGGAAGTATTGATATTGATAAAGAAGGGTTTGTGAAAATCGGGAGCAGATATTATCACCAAGATTGCTTCGAAGAGAAACGAAAGCAGAGTGCAAAGAAGAAATGCGGATATTCAAAGTGTAAGCATGGCGGAATTGTGAATACTGATTCCGATGACTGCGTTGAAGAGAATGGCAAATATTATCACAGAGATTGTTTGCGTGAGAAAAATGCCATTGCTGAAATCATTGACTTCTGGTATCGGGAAATTGACGAAGACGTTGTGTTTAATCAGCTTCGGAGAGTAATTGACCAGCTTGTTTATCAGCGCAGGATGGACGCCTCATATATACTTTTTGCGATAAAGAAAAAGGCGAAGTTTCTCAATTATCCATCAGGCATTTACTATGCTGTTGGCGATAAGCGATTGAAAGCAGAATGGAGAATACTTCATGAAGCTGAAATACTCAGAGAAGTAAAAGCCAAAAGCAGCAAGAGTGCTAAGATGGAGCCTGTTTTTCAATGTGCAGAAACAAGGAAGACACAATGGGGTAGTGATATTTTTGGTGGTTCATAATGACGAATGATAAAGAATTGAAGGAACTTGTAAAAACGTTGTGCGGTGAAGTTAGTCTTGACAGAGAACACTGCAATGATGTTTCTCACGAGATTGCCGACCAGACAAGTCTGATAGCAAAAGGCATCCCCAATAATATCACGTCAATTCCACACATGGCTTCTGTATTGAGGGTAGCACATGAGAGATATTGGTGTAGAAAACGGGATCTTTTGCGGATTTGCGAAGTGCTTGGTGGCGAGTATTTAGAAATATATAAAAGTATTTTAGGTGATATTTGATGAACATATCCGAACTGTCAGACATTCAGGCTGAGAGTAGTGTAATAGGTTCACTCATTTTCCATCCAGAATACATTCTTAATTCAGAAGGTTTTCTTAAACCGAGACACTTTTACAATACTGAAAACGGCTGTATTTATTGGGCGATTAACGGTCTTGTAAACGATGGCATCACTAACATTGACGCATTAAACTTGTCTAACAAGCTAAAGAGTAACAAAGATATTAGCGATGCAATCGAGAAATATAATATCCCGTCAGTGCAGGAATTTGTTGATTTGTATAAAGGCATGGCAAGACATTCCATCAAGGAATACACTTCTATGGCAAAACAGGTCACAACTTTCGCATTTAAACGGGATCTTTACAAAAGACTCGTCAAGCTGTCTGGTAAATGCTTTGACCCGTCACTTTCGCTTGACGAACTTAGCGGTGAAGTATACAGCGGAATAGACACAGTTGCGTCAGATTTCGTTTGCAGTGAAGACACGAAACTTCTTGGTGACGAGATAGATGATATTTGGGCAGAAATTGAGAGCAGACGTATGGACAATGGTTTATACGGACTGCCATCAAAGTACGACTCATTTAACCAGTATTTTACCTACGAAACGGGTGAACTCGTAATTGTTCAGGCAAAATACAAAGAGGGTAAATCCGTACTTCTCATGAATGAAGTCGTGCATAAGCTAAAGAACGGCGTGCCTGTACTTGTTATTGATACCGAAATGCAGACAAGGTTGTATGTAGAACGACTGCTTGCAAACTTGTCTGGTGTAGAGGTCAAGAGAATCAAGAATGGCAATTACTCAGAAGAGGAAAGCCAAAGAATCAAAGACGCAATTGCATGGATCAAAAAGCAGAAGTTTAAACACATCTATAAGCCTGAGATTTCAGAAGACGAGTTATATATCACGGCTAAGTTGTGGATAAACAAGATCGGTGTTAAATTCCTTGTTTACGACTATCTGAAAAGCAACGAGAGTGACGCAAGCACAAACTACAACGTGCTTGGAGCAAAGTGCGACTTTCTGAAAAATAAGATTGCTGGTGAACTTAATCTTGCCGTACTTGCAGCCTGTCAGCTTAACCGACAAGGCGAGGTCGCGGACAGTATCAAGATTAACAGATACCTGTCAGTCGGTATTAAGTACGGGCATAAGACACAAGAGCAGATTATCCGTGACGGTGCTGAATGTGGGAATGTATACGCAAAAATCTACGTCAACCGATTGGGGACGCAGATGATGGAAGATGATGAAAATGAGTACATAGACCTCCATTTCGATGGTGACACCATGACGATAACGGAGGTTCAACAACATGTAAAGAATGACACTTTCTGAGGGAGACTGGCATGAATGGTATTGATGCAGATACATTTCAGGAGATTAACGAGAAAGTTGACCTTTTGGAATACGCCAGTCAGACTATTGATATGGAACAGAGGGGTGAAGACTGGTGGGGGCAATGCCCTTTACATGTCGATAAGACCCCCTCTTTTTCAATCACGCCAAGTAAGAATTATTATTACTGTTTTTCCTGTGGCTGTCACGGCGGAATCGTAAAATTCCTGATGGACTTTGAACATCTGTCCTACCAAGAAGCAGTTAATAAAGCAATCAAACTTGCGGACATTGACGAGAGCAAGTTGTGCAAGTCAAAAGTTTATCAGTACATGTCAAGAACTAAGAAAAGTCTTGAAAAGAAGATGGTTCCAAAACATAGGATCCTAAAAAAGCACGAATTCTATAATTCAAATTATGTACGAGAAGCTGCTAAAGAATGGGTTGAAGAAGGAATACCACCAGAAGTTCAAGATCTTTTTGAAGTCAGACTGGATAAGCGGTCAAACAGGATTGTTTATCCTGTATACGACAGCAACTTTCAACTGATAAACATTAAAGGTAGAACGAGATACGAGAACTACAAAGAACTGCGAGTGCCAAAGTATATAAGCTATTTTCCAATTGGCGTTATGGACTATATGCAAGGTCTAAATATAACTTTGCCATATGTGAAAAAACAAAATGAGATAATCATTTTCGAATCAGTCAAGTCTGTTATGAAAGCGTATGCATGGGGATACAGAAATTGCGCGTCCGCAGAGAAGCACACGCTGACAAACGAACAGATAGAACTTGTCTTAGGACTCAGGGTAAATGTGGTTTTCGCGTATGACTCCGATATTAATTACTTTGAGGGGAAACAATGGCAGAATATCTGCAAGATGAAAATGTTCACAAATGTCTACATTATAGAAGACAGGAAGAAGTTACTTGGCGGAAAGGATGCTAAAAATTCTCCCGTTGATGTATCACGGGAAGTCTGGGAAGAATTATACAAGAGTAAAAGGAAGATAACCTAATGTGAACAATTTAAAAGATAAAGAGTTATCTCATTCAAGACTTGAATTATATCGCCAATGCCCGTATGCGTTCTACCTGAGATACATAGTTGACGATGACAATCAATACTTGAATGAAAATAATTTCTACGCGGAACTTGGCAGTTTCGTGCATTTGATTCTTGAAAAGATATTCAAGGGAGAATTAGACGTAGATGATGCCTTAGAGTATTACATAGAGCATTATGAAGACAATGTTCTGTATGAGACATGGGAAAGCGTCATGTCAAAATCGTATGAGTTGTGCGCAGATTACTTTGCGGAAGTAGACTTTGATTGGCTGAAAGACTACGAAATACTTGGCGTTGAGAATGAGATTCATACAGAAGTTTCTGGATACAAGTTTAGAGGATTTATAGACCTGCTTCTCCGAAACAAAAAGACTGGCGACATTTACGTGGTTGACCACAAGAGTTCTGCCTATCCTATGAAGAAGAATGGAAAGTCGCCGTTAAAGAGTGAAGAGAAAAACTTTGAGAAGTATAAGAGACAGATGTATCTTTACTCAAAGGCGGTGTATGACGAATATGGCGAGTATCCAAAGTATATCGTGTGGAATCACTTTAAAGATAAGAAGATTCTAAAAATCCCGTTTTACATGGAAGAGTATGAGAACGCACTTATCATGATTGAAGCGACAATCCACGCAATCGAAAAGGACGATGAGTTTCCTGCTATGGTTGACTATTTCTTTTGTCATCAGCTATGCAATTTCAGGTCAAGCTGTGAGTATGCTAACGATGAGGATGATGAATGAGGTACAATAATTACCACAAACATGACCACAAGGGCAATCCTTGGAGCATGGACGTTATAGTTAAAGAAGAGGATTATTGTAAACGCGCTGTAGAACTTGGGCATACAACGGTTTTTACAACGAATCATGGTGTTCAGGGTGATATTTTTACTTGGCTTGATTGCTCAAAGCGATACGGTCTTAAAATGATTTATGGCACAGAAGCATATTATGTTCGTGACCGTAAAGAAAAAGATAAGACTAATAAGCATTTGATAATCATAGCGAGGAACAACTCTGGTGTAATGCAGCTGAATGATATTATGTCCGAGGCTCATACATCTGGCTTCTATTACAGACCGAGAATTGATGATGAACTGTTATTCTCGCTGAATCCGCATGACTTTATCGTAACATCTGCATGTGTTGCTGGAATCTGGGAAGACAGAAATCTTCTGCTTCAATTAAAAGAGCATTTTGGAAGAAATTTTTTCTTGGAAGTACAACCTCATAATATGGATGTACAGAAAAGATTGAACGCAGAAATGCTCGACTTTAGCAAAGCATCGGGGATTCACTTGATTCATGCAAATGATAGCCATTATATATTGCCAGAAGACGCTAAGTACAGAGATATTTTCTTAAAAGGCAAAGGCAGAAATTATCCAGAAGAAACGGGTATGATACTTGATTATCCTGATTCTGAAACCGCCATTAAAAGATATAAGAGACAAGGAATTTTCAACAGCAGCCAAGCCGAACAACTTCTTTACGAAACACTTGTGTTTGACGATTGTTCTGAAATAACAATCATCAATGATGATATTAAACTTCCGTCAGTATCAAATGATCCTACAGGAGATTTAAAGAAAATTATCAATGAACAATGGTTGAAAGAGCGTGAAAATATACCTAAAGAGCGCTGGGAAGAGTATTTATCGGCTATAAAATACGAGTTTGATATTATCCAAAAAACGGGTATGGAGAACTATTTCCTGATAGATTACAACGTAGTCAAGAATGGTCAGGAAAAATACGGCGGTAAATTAACTAATACTGGTAGAGGTTCTGCTCCGAGTTTCTATACGACAAAAATGTTGGGACTTACTGATATAGACAGAATTGATGCACCTATTACATTATTCCCTACACGGTTTATGTCAGTTGAGAGAATCTTAGGGGCGCGGTCGTTACCCGACATCGATCTGAATACAGCAGATAGGACTCCATTTATAAAGGCAACCGAAGATTTACTTGGTGCAGAGAATTGTGCATGGATGATTGCATGGAAACCATTACAGGCATCATCTGCATTCAGGGTTTATTGTAAGGGCATAGGAAAACATATCTCGGAATATGATGATGTTGCCAAAGAATTAGACTCGTATAGAGGCGATCCTAAATGGAAGAAGATTATTAAGGAAAGTGAGCGTTTTGTTGGCGTCATTGAAAGTGTTTCAGAATCGCCGTGCTTCACCGAAGGAACGATGGTTAAAACTTCGTCTGGATACAAGCCTATAGAAAAAATATATGTAGGCGATTATGTTTTAACACATAATAATAGATATAAACGTGTAACTAATTTATCAAAAAAATATTCCAAAACAATACTCGAATTAAAGTGCATGGGGAGTGTGCCAATTCACACAACACCAAACCATCCTTTCTATGTTAGACGTAAAAATGGAAGAGAATATATTAAATGTGATGGCAAGTATAAAAGTGTAAGAAAATTCACAAATCCAGAATGGATAGAGTGTAAATATTTAACAAAAAATGATTATGTCGGACACCCTGTAAACGATGAAAAAAGAATACCAGAAGGGGATTTGCCATTTGACAATAAGAGTTTTTGGTGGATTGTTGGAAGATATATAGGAGATGGATGGTTAAGATTAACACCGAGCGGAAGAAATCATGGCTCATCATATCATACACTAATTTGTTGTAATAAGAATAATAGTGAAAATTTAGATGTCGAAGAACGTCTACAAGATACTTTTAATTATACAAAAACGGAAGAAGCAACAGTATACAGATATGACATATCATCAAAATCATTTTACATGTTCCTTTGGCAATTTGGCGAGTATGCATATGGAAAGAAGATTACGGACACAATATTAAACCTACCAATTGATTTGTTAAAAGCGTTTATTGAAGGGTATGTTAGTGCAGACGGATATAGGCTTAAAGATAGAAATATTATTTCTATTACAACTGTAAGCTATGAACTTGCATTAGGTTTACAAGAATGTATACATAAATGTTATAAAATACCAACTACTCTTGTAAAGGAAAGAAAAGAAGATATTAAATCTTCTCTTTTAGAAAATGGAAGGGTTATAAAGGCAAGGCATGATGTCTATATTTTGAGTTATGCATTATATGCAAATTATCACACGGGTTTCTTTGATAACGGATACATGTGGATGCCTGTAAGATATTTAAAAAATATTGATAATGAAGAAGTCGTATATAATTTTTCTGTTGAAGATGATGAAAGTTATACTGTAGAAAATATCGCTGTTCATAATTGCTCGATGCTTCTTTATGATAAACCAGTAAGAAGAGAACTTGGTCTTGTACATACCACAGATAAAGCGTGCTGTTTACTTGATGGCTATAACTGTGATAAATACAAATACCTTAAGAACGATTATCTTTCGGTTATTGTATGGGCTATTATCAAAGACACTTGTGAATTGGCAGGAATTCCGATACCTACGATTAGAGAACTTGACAATTTACTTGATGAAAAGACCTTTGAGATATACGACAAAGGATTGACATGCACAATCAATCAGGCTGATAGCGATTTTGCGACAGACCTTGTAGAAGAATACAAACCGAGAAGCGTTTCTGAGATGTCTGCGTTTGTTGCAATCATCCGCCCCGGCTGTGCAAGTTTGTTACAAGATTTCATACATAGAAAGCCATATACAACGGGCGTGAAAGAACTCGATGATATACTTGTCGAGGGCAAACATAGGATGATTTACCAAGAATTAATCATGAAGTATTTGATTTGGCTTGGCATTCCAGAAACAGGATCCTATGACATTATCAAGAAAATTGCCAAAAAGAAATTCAAGGAACAGGAACTTGCAGACCTGAAAGAGAAACTTCTTGAAGGGTGGATTAAACGAGTTGGAACTGAAAACGGATTTATTGAAACGTGGACTGTTGTTGAACAGGCTGCAAGGTATAGTTTCAACGCTTCGCACTCTCTGTCATATGCTTATGATAGTCTCTATGGTGCTTATCTGAAATCTCATTATCCATTAGAATATTACACGACCGTTCTCAATTATTATTCAGGAGATGAAAAGAGAACAAGGAAGTTGACTGATGAATTGAAATATTTTGGAATCAAACTTAGACCAATTAAGTTCAGGTTTTCTGGCGCAAGATATTCATTTAATAGAGAAACAAATGAGATTTATAAAGGCATAGTCTCTATTAAATATATGAATGAACTGATTTCTGATTTGGCAGTTGAGTTGAAAGATAATAAATATGTATCGTTTATCGACTGCATAGATGATTTCCTTGGAACGTCTGGTGTGAATATTCGACAAGTGCGGATCCTGATTGACTTAGACTTTTTTGAAGAATTCGGAGATGCCAACTATTTAAACATGCAGCTTGACCTTTTCGACAAGTACAGCGGTCGTTCCCAGATAAACAAAACCGAACTCGCAAAACTTCACATCACAGATGAAGAGGCAAGAAGTTTTTCCATGAAAGAAACGGCAAAAATGTTTTCAGGAATCGACTCGCTGGCGATGCTCAGAGTCGCAAGTAAGAAACTGAAATATAAGCGCAGGACGCTAAAAGAAAAGATAAATGCACAGATTGAACATTTAAGTTATGTTGATATTGTAGGCGACCAGTATTCAGGAATTGCATGTGTGACTGCGATTGATACAAAGTATTCACCGCGACTTACACTGTATTCGCTGAAAAATGGCACGAGTTATCAATGCAAGATTGACAAGCAGACGTTCGGTCAAAACAAACTTGCAAAAGGTGACATTCTAAAAGTTCTTGCAAATCGGTTTAAGCCAAAGGTAAAAAAGAATGAACAAGGTGATTGGGAAGAAATTCCCGACACAAGAGAACTCTGGATCACCAAATATAAACGCTTAGATAATTTGTAAATAATGCAAAAAAGTGTAGACAAAGTAATAAGTATGCGTTATAATATTGTAAACGGGTTGAGATATACCCGTTTACATATAACTAATAAGTAACGCAAAATAATACTAAAAGGAGAAAATTTTGGAGGTAAAGATTCTAAATCCAGAAGTCCTCAAATCTCTTAGTCACAATCACGGCGTCTTCGCCTGTACGTGCTACAACACTCCTGAGAAGTATGCAGACAGAGTTGGTAAATCGTGCGGTGAAAACGGGCATATGAGTGGCAGTCGATGTGAATACATCAAGTTCAGGCTGACAAATATCGACCGTGGAACGGCAGAGCAGTTCATGCGACATGAGATAGGCGTAAGCGTTCCATTCGAAGAGATGGACAACTACTCGTTTGCCGACTACTCAGAACTCGTAGTTGACGTAAGTCCTGACCAGATTGTGAAGAACATGGGCAGTTTCCGTTACATCGACAAAGACGGATTTACATACACTACTCCCAGAGAGATAGAGGATAACAGACGAGCCAAACTCGAATACGATACACTGATGACGAGCATCGACAATATTCGAGGAAGGATCCAGCAGACGCTTGAAGACGGTGGTGTAGACAAACGGCGTGCCGTAGAGTGTGCAAACTTCGTTCTTCCGAGGGCGACAGAGAATACGCTGACTATCGGATTTACGCCAGAAGCACTCATCCACTTTATGCACAAGAGACTTTGTACAAGGGCGCAGCCTGAAATCAGGAAACAGGCTATCGCAATGAAGATGGCGGTTGCAGAGATTAATCCTGAGTTCGCAAAAGAACTGGTTCCGCATTGTGAACATCTGCTTTGGTGTCCAGAAGGGAACATGTCTTGCGGATATAGACCTACAAAGAAACAACTCAACAAGTTTATCAAAGAACTTGATTACCGCGTTGGCGCAGAAAGCGTAGCAAAATGACAAGATATATTGATTATGGCTTGACCGATAAGTACCCGAATAAATATCATCTCACGCCAAGTATGATAAAGAAACTCAGGATTCTTGATTGGGAGAAGTTGAAGAAACTTACATGGCATAATGAAGCCATGACCAGAAAAGGCTCTTGGTGGTGCCATCTCGAAGGTTGCCAACCGCCAGACAGTAATCGCCAGTATGATGATGAAGATGAATTTTGGATTGGCTTTAATGAAGACGATAACAAGATTGATTACAGCTTTGTATGTTTCGGCGGAATGTGCGGTTACTACCTGAAAGAGTTCTATTCCGTTGAGGAGATAGCAAATCAGTATGATATGCATGTTCAAGTGAATGCAATCAAATGGCTTAACATGATGATTGATGAGGGTATCTTAGGTCTGCCACAGGAGACCTGATGATTGTAATTGTTGGTGAAAGTGCGAGTGGCAAATCTACACTCGCCAAAAAATACGAAGACTGGCTCGACTTTAAGAGAATTGTTACATATACAACAAGGCAGCCGCGCCAAAACGAGAAAGATGGTGTTGACTATCATTTCGTCAGTGATGACGAATTCGAACATCTTGACAAGGAAGGATTCTTTGCGGAGACAGCAGAGTACAACGGCTGGAAATACGGCAGTGCGAAAAAGGATTACGTAACTAATGCGGTTGCCGTGCTTACTCCGAGAGGTTTGCGGTCAGTCAAGAGAAACGGTGTGAAATGCACTTCGATTTATCTTGATGTTCCAAGGCGTGACAGGCTTATGAAATGTCTGAACAGACAGGATAACATTGAAGAAGCGTATAGGAGAAGTCTTAGTGATGTCGGGCAGTTTGACGGTATCGCAGACGAGGTTGATTATGTCCTGAAAAATCCGAATTATGGGAAGACGCCAGAAGAACTAATCATCGAGTTAACGAAGATGATGGAGGCGCGGACATGAAGAAGATTTATACGTGTGGCAAAATGAGCGGAATCTCTTATGTGGAGCAGATGGCATGGCGGTTGAAGATTGAGTCGGAAATTAAATCGGCTCTCAACTGTACTGATGAACGTGTGAAGTTCGTTCATCCGCCGTATTATTATAACTACGAAGAAAAGTATCATAAGACAGAAAGAGAGATTCTTGAATGGGAAATGGCGCAAGTGCATGATTGTGATATTGTGATTGTCAATCTCGATGGGATTGAAGATACGATAGGATCACACATGGAACTTGGGGCTGTACAGGGTATCAACAGATTTGGCGACAAACATATCTTTGTTATCGGATTAGGCAAGGACGATGGTCTTCATCCGTGGATTAAAGAGTCTTGCATCCGCATCGAGGATGATTACGCCAAAGCTGCTGAATATATAGTAGAGTATTTACTTACTTAGGAGAATCACATGATCGTAATTAAAAGAAACGGAGATGAAGTTGCTTTTGATAAAAGCAAAATTACGAATGCGATTTTGAAAGCTATGAAGAATGGCAGTGGAATTGTAAGAAGCGACATTGCCGAAGATATTGCTCTTGAAATCGAAATGGAACTTGATGGTAAAAGCAAAGTTACTATCAGTGAAATCGAAACCCTTGTGTTTAGCAAACTGGTTTCTAAGAAACAGGTCTTAACAGCGAGAGCGTATGAGGGTTATCGCAGAATCCGTGAATTCCAGAGAGATAACAACAACACTACTGATACACAGATTGATGAACTGCTAAAGGGTGAAAACGATTACTGGAATAATGAAAATTCCAACAAGAATCCGAAACTGCTTTACACGCAGAGAGATTACATGGCTGGAATTCTGAGTACGGATATTACAAGAAGATTCCTTCTTCCGCCCAATATCGTACAGGCTCATGACGATGGTATCATTCACTTCCATGATGCTGATTACTTTGCAATGAATGCAATCCACAATTGTTGCTTAATCAATCTCGAAGATATGCTTCAAAACGGTACTTGCATCAATAAAGTAAGTATTGACAGACCTCACAGACTGATTACTGCTACAACTATTGCAACTCAGATTATTACCGCTGTTACATCTTCTCAGTATGGCGGTGCGACAATCACTCTCAGTCATCTTGCACCTTTTGTACGTGACAGCTACAACAGGTATATCGACAAGTATACTAAGCGCGGATTTAGTATCGAGGATGCTACTAAATATGCCGATGAAGACTTGAAAAAGGAAATTGAGGATTCAGTTCAGACATTCAATTACCAGTGTAATTCAATGACTACAACGAACGGGCAAGCGCCGTTCCTGTCAGTCTGTATGTATCTTGGCGAAACTGATGAGTATAAGAAAGAACTTGCAATGCTGATTGAAGAATTTCTTAATCAGAGGATTGTCGGTTTGAAGAACGAAGTTGGCGTATATGTCACTCAGGCATTCCCGAAACTGCTGTATGTTCTCGAAGAGGATAACATTCATGAGGACAGCCCTTATTGGTATCTGACAGAACTTGCAGCTAAGTGTACAGCAAAAAGAATGGTTCCTGATTATATCTCTGAAAAGATAATGCTTCAAAACAAAATCGACAAAAACGGAAACGGAAATTGCTATCCCTGCATGGGTTGCAGATCATTCCTTACACCATATGTCGATGAAAATGGAAAGCCGAAGTATTATGGCAGATTTAATCAGGGCGTTGTTACTATCAATCTCCCTGACATCGCGCTTTCGTCTGATGGCGATGTTGATGTATTCTGGCAGATTTTTGATGAAAGAATGGAACTTTGCCATAAAGCACTGCGAATCAGGCACGAAAGGTTGCTTGGTACACCATCTGATGTTGCACCTATTCTGTGGCAGGACGGTGCTTTTGCAAGGCTTAAAAAGGGTGAAGTAATCGACAAATATCTGTTTGGCGGTTATTCCACTATTTCGCTTGGCTACGCTGGTCTTTATGAATGCGTTAAGTACATGACTGGTCACTCTCATACTGATGGCGATATTGGGGAAGAATTTGCTCTGAGTGTTATGAAAGCCCTGAACGGCAAATGCCAACAGTGGAAAGCGGAAGAGAATATTGATTATAGCTTGTACGGAACGCCCATCGAAACCACAACATACAAATTCGCAACTTGCTTAAAGAAGAGATTTGGCATTGTTGAAGGTGTAACAGATAAGGATTATATCACAAACAGTTATCATGTTCATGTAACCGAGGAAATTGATCCTTTTACAAAACTCGAACTTGAAAGTAAGTTCCAGAAATTAAGCCCCGGAGGTGCGATTTCTTATGTCGAGTGTGCAGACCTTACAAGTAATGTTGGCGCTGTAATTGAAGTTATCAAGTTTATTTACGATAACATCATGTACGCAGAACTTAACACAAAGAGCGATTACTGTCAGGTTTGCGGATACGATGGCGAAATTGAAATCGTTGATGAAGACGGTGAACTGAAATGGACTTGTCCCAATTGTGGTAATCAGGATAAAGATAAGATGAATGTTGCAAGAAGAACTTGCGGATACATCGGAACGAACTTCTGGAATGCTGGCAGAACAGAAGAAATTGCAGAGAGGTTCGTGCATCTTGACGACCATGCGTTGAGCAAGATTTGAGTTACAAAAATAGTCGAGTGCCAGATAGTGTAAGGCAGGAAATCATAAAGTCTTACACTTCTGGTAAGACGTTTGATGAGGTTGCAAAAGAATATGGTGTGGATTCAACATTTGTTAGACTTCTAATTAAGAAAAATAATATACCAGATAACGGCACAGGAAGATTCTATCAAAAGTATGAGATTTTTGATGATTACGCAGTTATATGGATTAGAAGTAATGGCGGTTACTTAAAGTGTCTCATAGATAAAGATGATGTTGAATTATGTAAGAGTATAGGTATTTGGTCTATTACAAAAGCTGGATATATTTCAAACTGCAAGAGCGGTATTTATCTCCACAGACTTGTTATGAATTGTCCAGATGGCTTCGAAGTGGATCATATAAATCATAATTTACTTGATAATCGAAAAAGCCAATTAAGAATAGCGACCTCATCTGAACAGAAGATGAATACAAAAAGGAGAATAGATAATCACAGTGGTCAACGAGGCGTGTATATGGATAAGGCAAGAAATCGTTGGGCTGTAAGGTTACAGAATTCAGAGCGCAGAGTAATTAAACGTTTCGATGATTATGATGACGCATGTAATTTTGCAAAAGAACAGTTAGATATATTACATGGTGATTATCAATTCAAAGGAAAGGATACATGAGATATGCTGCTATAAGAAAATTAGATATATCAAATGGCGAAGAAATTGGTGTATCTATGTTTGTGCAAGGCTGTCCAATTCATTGCAAGAATTGTTTTAATCCTGAGACATGGGATTTTAACGGCGGAAGTGAATTAACAGATGATGTAATCAACAAGTTTATCGACTTGGCTAATAGAGAGCAAATTCGAAGAATTAGTTTTCTTGGTGGCGAACCTTTGTGTGTAGAAAACGCGCAGTATGTGCTTCACATGATTGAACTCATTAAGCAGAAATATGGGAGTAAAAAGAAGATATGGGTGTACACAGGATACCAATATGAAAGCCTTATAGGTAGGGACTCCCCAATAATTCAAAAAATAATGAGTAAGATTGATGTATTAGTTGACGGTCAATATAAAGATGAACTTAGAGATATGAGTTTACAATTCAGAGGAAGTTCTAATCAAAGACTGATTGACATGAAGAAGACTGTAGAAAGTGGAGAAGTAGTATTATATGCAACGAAGAATCGGTAAATTCGAAAAGATTTCGTATGAACAGTTCAAAAAGGATTTCTCGAAAGGCGGAGTCGAGATGGAAGAAAACAGGATCCGCGAAATTTACGATAGCATCAAACTTCCTGTTCGGGCAACAAGCGGAAGTTCAGGCTACGACTTTTTCGCGCCGTTCTACTTCTCACTCGCACCTGATGAAAGCGTTCTGATTCCTACTGGTATCAAAGTGGATATTGAAGATGGATGGTGGTTGATGCTTATTCCGCGCAGTAGTGTCGGCACGAAGAAAGGATTCATGATTGCCAACACCATAGGCGACATTGACAGTGACTACTACAATAACGAAGACAATGAAGGTCATATCTTCGCCAAGATTTACAATACGGGTTCAACCGATACGGTAGGCTCTATTGATGCAGGTAAAGCGTTCATGCAAGGAGTATTTCTGCCGTATGGAATTACAAGAGATGATGACGCAAAAGCGAAAAGAGTTGGCGGAATTGGCAGCACAAGCAAATAAACTTCAAGACGAAATCACCTTGGGCAAAATTCATGGTGACGCAATCAGGATGTGTATCGATAGATTGAACAATGCCATTCAGCGCAAAGATGACAGCGTTCTTCGTGCAAACATGAAAGCTGTTACAGCATCAGTCAGTAGGCTTTATGATATTGAACTCGCAGACGCCATAAAGGAATTTGTCGAAAGGATCCGCGAACTTGACATGCAGACGTATCAAAACGATATGCGGTTTGACTGTGGCGGAACACTAACTCTTAAACCAGACGTTGACTTCCCGAAGATAGATGCATTTAGCGATACCCCTGTAGAAGATTCCGAAAAACACTTAAAGAAATTAATCAAACACGCCAAAACTCCAATGGAGCGTAAAATGTACGAAAAGCATCTGAACGCTCTGTACAAAAAGAGAAAGAAAAAGAAATGAGAGAAGCCATAGAACAACTTGATAAGGAAATCAAAAGAGTTCGAAACGGCTATGAACTGACGCAGTTTGGTGAAGGCTACATCGAGGGAATCGAGTTTTCCAAAGAAATAATCCAGAAAAACATTGATAACCTCGTTGTAGCTGGCAAAACTTATTTCGTCATCGTTTACGAAGATGGAAACGAGTTCCAGCCGTGTATAAGAGAAATGAAACTTGTCGAAAAGATTCCTGCGAAATGGGGCGGTTACAGATACAGATTCTCTTTTGATTTAGAAGCGGTGAACAGGTTCTCAGGTTGCGACTTAGAGATAAGAAAACCAAACCAATTAAGAGAACGTGTATTCCTTGACGAGAGGCAAGCTGAGAGAGAACTTCAAAAACGACTGAAAGGATCAAAAAAATGATTAATAAGATTAAGGCTGTATTCAGAGTAGTAACGTTTATTGCTATGGTTGTCGTTATCATTATTGCGCTTGGCGGTGGCAACAATGAGTAAATGTAAATCATGTGGAGCAGAAATTATCTGGATCAAAACCAAGTCAGGCAAGTCGATGCCGTGTAATCCGCGAGGTATCCATTACAGGGAACAAGTCCACGGCGACAAAGGATGTATGCTCACGCTTGTAACTTCTGACGGTAATGTAGTCGTAGGGCAAGTGTGTAATGAGGATGAGTCCGAACTCTTTGGATATGTCTCTCATTTTGCGACTTGCCCGAATGCTGACAAACACAGAAAGAGGTAAGCATGGAAGTTAGTCGAGCGATAGATTTGATTGACGACAAGATGTGTTGGGGACGCGGTACGTTCTCAGCACATCACATGCCAGAGTATGACGAATACTGGCAAGCTGGCGAGATGGCGATTGAGGCACTGAAAAAGCAGGAAGAGGACAGGTGGATTCCAGTTACAGAAAAATTTCCAGAAGACGATTGTGAATGTCGTGTCACAGTAAAAGGCGACCTTTATAAATGGGTAGGCACATGTTCTTGGAATAAATATAGTAAGTGTTTCGAAGAGTGGAACGCTTATTCAGATAGCATGAAATCAGTTGCTGGTGTAATAGCATGGAAACCAATTGAAGAGCCATATGCAGAGGAAGAATAATGATGAACGCAGAGAAATTCAGACAGGCTTTCGGCATTTATGCAACCGAACTTTGGTCGATGTCAGAAGAAGATTTTTTAGCTTGGCTAAATGCAGAAGCAAAAACAGAAGATTGGATCCCGTGTAGCGAAAGATTGCCGAAAAATAATGGCGAGTATCTTGTCACAGAAAAGTTCAGTAACGGATTTCCGCCAGACGTTTGTATACTTGAATTCGCAAAAGATTTGTATGAGTTAGATTGGCATGATTTCCCAGACAAAGAAGGTAAAGCTGGATTTTGCCGATATGACCAAGAGTTCGGATACTCAGAAGTTAAAGGAGTGATAGCGTGGCAAGAAAAGCCTGAACCATACAGAGTCGAGGAAGAAGAGTGAATAGATTTACTTGTTCAACAATCGCAGCTTCAATTGTAGCATTTGTTCTCTACATGGTAATAACGATTCTTTTTGCGATTGTGCTTGCACGAGATGATGAGGATAATATTCCTCTTGTGGCGTGGCTTATCGGCGGAATGTTGTATTCGGCAACCGTTATACAATTACTTAGCGTTTAAAAGTGTGGAGAAAAAAACGAGTGAAAAGACCGCAATATTTCGACAACATACCTTGTCCGCATTGCAGGAATATTAATAATCCAGATGTGTGTAAGAAATGCTTTTATGACAGCGAGTATAAGCCGAAGCAATGGCACGCGGATGCTGTGGCAGTACCGACACATCTCAAAGCTGTATTTTCTCTGTTCCCTAATTATTATCACCCTGACGGTTTATTTAAAGCAAAGGAGAGAAGAATGAATGTAGACGAAATTATTGGCAGGCTTGTTTCGATGATTGGCAAGAAGGTCTCGTTCGAAGACATGAATCCTATCATTGAGAGCCTGTCATCTCTATCAGAACTCATAGAAGATGACAGTTGGGCTCCATGCAGCGAAGGATTGCCTAAGATCGCTGGGGAATACCTTGTTACCTATCACCCGTGCTATTGGGGAGAGGTAAGACCAGAGTTAAAAGTCGGATTTGATTCCTTCCGTGGGAAGACAACTTGGGCGAAAAATAAGTATCAAAAGGTTGTTGCGTGGAAAGAGAAACCTGACCCGTATCTTGGAGATGTGAAATGACTTTAGATGGATTCAAAAGGGCAAGGGAATTAGATAGGCTCATAAACGAAGCCAAAGACAACAAGCGCAGTTTAGAAAATATTGTAAAGAGAGTCGAAGAAATCGGGATTGGGTTCACGGGAATCTCGATTAAGATAAATGAGGCGTACTGTTATACGCCAGAAGGTAGTGTTGACATTTCTGACTTCACTGATTTTCTGAGAAAAGAGATTGATTGTCTTGACAATATAATTACCGTATATGAGAAAGAGTTTGCCGAGTTATAAGAAAAGAGGAATGTATGTGGATTCGAAGACATGATGGATCTTTGGTAAATATAGAGATGTGCCACGAGATTAATAGTGTAAAAACTGGTAATGGGTATGAAGTCAACGCATGGCGTGACGGTAGCCGTTCTATTTTGGCAACTTATAAGGAAGAGAATCAAGCGGAAGAGGCAAAAATGTTTATCTTTTGCCGTATGAGAAAAGGCGACAAGGCAATTACAATGCCTTATTTGGAAAGTTGACACTCCGCAGAAGAACAAAAGTGATTCATAGAATTGTAAAGATTGGAGCCGATTATGGAACTCAAAGAAGCTATTTCCGATGTCCATCGCATTGCAGAAGACATTCATAATTATGCGATAAAGGATGAACTGGCAAGCCTATGGAACTTTATTATTGATAATATTGAACCGTTGCGCGAGGCTTTGGATGTAATATGCAAACATTATCCAGAAGACAAATGGATCCCGACATCTGAAAGACTTCCGAAACCAGATAAACTCGTATGGGGTTGTGATAAACATAACAATGTCGAGGTTTGCCAGTTACACGAATATGTAACAGGCGAAGACAGTGAGTGGTTTGACATTAACAATGATTGGGTGCATCTCAAAGACGGAATTATAGCGTGGCGTCCGTATTTAGTTCCAGAACCGTATGAGCCAGAAGAAGTAATTGCTGAAAACGTTTGGTATCCTGTCAGCAAAAATCCGCCAAAGAAAGAATCCCATTATTGGGTTCAGCTTTGTGACTCTAATGGTGAATACGCCGGGATGCATGAATGCATTTGGACTGATTCTGGGCGTATAGATGTTCATACGAAAACAGACTGGCATTGGATTGGAAATCCGCAATTCACAAAGATTGTCGCTTGGCGAAAGTTGCCAGACGTTTACATCGAGGGGAAGTAATGAGTTATAAATCGTGGCTTAAACGAAAAGAAAATTCAACACCGTATGCCAACGAAGCTAATTGTAGACGATGCATACATGGCGAATGAGTGCGTACAAGTGCTTTTTGCAATGGCAACGGCAAACCTAAAAAGATTCCATATAATGCGTGGGATACGGACAAAACTTCTTACTGTCCAGAACATATTCCACGTAAGCAAAAGATTGAAGAAGATGAAAGATGTTATCTTATTGCGTCTAAATCTGTCGCAGAAAAGTTGTGTGGCGATATTGATGACGACAGCATGATGGTATGTTCTTGGCTTAAAGGTGATATGTGTTTTGTAGTTCCAGAAGAGGTTTGGAACGATATGATTGCAAAGTCTGAATTATTTGTGAGGAAAAATGATGATAAGTCCGAGTGTAGCAATTGATTATCTTCTCGATCCAATAGGTAAGCGAGAAATCCATGATGAGTGTGTTGGACTTGCCGTAGACGCGCTTAGAAAGCAGATTCCACAGAAACCAGTACAGAGCAAAGAACCAAGATTCGGAATGGGTTACGAATATCATGATTGGTGTTGCCCTACTTGTGGTAGGTTTCTTGCGCCAGAGCCAACGTATAAAGGCTACCACCATTGTAAGTGTGGTCAAAATATAGATTGGAGTTAAAATGACTGAACAAGATTATTGGCTGAATCCAGACACTAACATTCACGAAGAAGCGATTAAGTGGCTGAAAGAAAACTGCGACAAAAGTCATCCAGCGGTTATCCTTGCCATCATATCTCTTGACAAACAGATTCCGAAGAAAGCCGTTGGTAATCATTATGCGCATATGCGCTGCCCTACTTGTAATCACAGAATCCCAAGTGGCGGTGGAAGTAGTAGTCGGAGAAGAGATAACTGGTGTAATTATTGCGGTCAGAAGATAGACTGGGATAGAAAGGAGTTAAATTGATTAGGAGTAAAGAACCTGATGCAAATTTATGTATGCGTTACATGTGTGCGGACTGCCCACAGACGACAACTTGCGTCAAAAGCCCGTTCTACCGTAAACCGATGACGGACGGTGAAAAGGGATTAGGCATGTTAATAGCCCTGATGGGTGCGGCATTAGGTGAAGCACAAACAAAACAATATGGTGTGAAGATGGATACCAGCGCAAAAAACATCCTTAATGACGAGGGCGTAAGATATATTTTGGAATTAGACGGGGATAGAAGTTAGTGGATAAACCATATTGTGGTCAGAAAATAGATCGGAGTTGATACTGTGACGATTAAAAAATACATTGTGAACTTGCCAGACTATATTGAAGAAGACGAAAAAACTGGAAACCTTGCGTTCAACGGTGTTGATATGCGCCCGATTCCTTATGAAGAAGCCGTTGGAATATACAAGGATACTCTTGAATTTTTAAAGGTTGCCGATAAATATTCATTAGAGAAAATATATGGTGTTAGTTCATTAAGAGAATTGTTTGACTCGTTACCTGTGTCGGATATTGTCGGCAAATATAAAACGGAAGCTAATAAATATGACCGTATTCTCGAACTTCTAAAAGACATTGACATTTGTGAATTACGTTCAATAGTTAATGATTTGTATATTGCAAAATGCGATGAGATACAAAGGTTTAAAGATATTATAAACACTCTGAAAGATAAAAGTAAAAGTGAAAGCGATTAACGAGGACTCTATTGATTTGAAATATAAGTACGCTCTTGAATATCTCTCTTCTGCCACAAGAGAAGACTTGAAAAATGTTTTTGGTTTCGATTCTTGGGACGCGGTTTTCAGCACTTATCCAGCAGGTGAAATAGTTTTGATGCTCGATGACGATGCCCGTAGGCGTGTTCGTGAATTAGCAGAAGATATTGGATTAGACAAAATGTATTCAATAGTAAAGGGGTTGAAGGGTGAAAGCGATTGACATTGAAAAAGCAAAAAGAACATTCTGCTGTGGCGCGAAATGCACTGAGCCGTATTGTATGGACGATCCTGATTGTGATGGTATGATTTGTGCAGAGTTAGACTCTTTTCTGAAACCGCTCGAACAGAACGGAATCATCGAAGTAATCCCTGTGTCCTATATAATGTGCAGAATTAGGGACACAAGCGGTGCAGAGTCGGCTTATCTCAACAGATTAGTTAACAGATACAGAGAGGAGCAGGAAAGTAATGCTTTATCTTGACCATGCTGCAAGTACATACCCATACAAAGAAGCAGTTGCCAAAGCGTTCATCTCATCAAGAGATTACTACGGCAATCCGTCATCCAGTCACGGTTTCGGTGTAAAGGCTAACAGAGAAATCCGTATGGCACGCAATAAGTGCGCAGAACTCATAGGATCAAGCACTGATGAAATTTATTTCACTTCGGGTGGAACAGAGTCAAATAACCTTGCACTGCTTGGAACGCTAAAAGCAGGAGACAGTGTTATCGTTTCCGCCATAGAGCATAGTTCGATATTGAATACATGCAAGGCACTCACAAAGCGCGGAGTTGACGTTACTTATGTCGGTGTATCAAAGGGCGGTGTAGTTAATCTCAAAGAGATTGAAGACGCTATAACGAGCAGGACAAAATTGATTTCTGTAATGTCAGCTAACAACGAAATCGGCACATTACAGCCAATCCACAAAATCGCTGAAATCGCACACAACCACAACGTTCTCTTCCATACTGACGCGGTTCAGGCAATCGGTCATATCCCTATTAACGTCAATGACTACGGAATCGACATGCTCAGTGCAAGCGGTCATAAGTTCCATTCACTTAAAGGAACGGGGTTTTTGTATGTGCGGAAGGGAATCAAGCTGAACCCGATTATCTGCGGTGGTTCACAGGAACACGGACTTCGTGCAGGAACAGAAAACGTCTGCGGAATCGTTTCTATGGGTGTAGCAGCTGAGATGACAAAGAAGAAGCTGGAAGACGCAACGATGCTTCGAGTGAAAAAGATCCGTGACCACATTCAGGAGAAGATTGTAGAGCGGATTCCATTCGTTGTTGTGAACGGCGAACAGAATTATCGTCTGGCGAATATTCTAAACTTAGGTTTTAGATTTGTCGATTCTGGGATCCTGATTGATACTTTGAGTTCTGATAAATACGAGATATATGTTTCTGGAAAGTCGGCTTGCACTTCCGCAGATTCTAAGCCATCGCATGTACTCACGGCGATCGGACTTGACGAGAACTATATCAACGGTACGATAAGAATTTCCATTGACGATAGTATGACTTATAAAGAAGCGAATTACTTTGTTGACAGTCTTGCGGAAGTAGTGCAAATGTTGCGGAGTTACAATCCTGAATATACTGGTAAAAGAGTTTAAAAGATAACGCAAAATAGTGCTTGCATTTACTTGTGAAGTGTGGTATTATAATAGTAGATATTAACAAACACATCACAAGGAGGCAAACATGAGTAAACAGAGATACGTCTACTATCAGCCAAACGAGAAGAGCAAGGAGAATAAAGACAGCTTCGGCGACTGTTCAATCAGGGCATTAAGTAAAGCACTTAATGTTACATGGATTGAAGCGTTCGAACTTCAAATCCCGATTTGCAGACGAGAGCAGGTGTGTAACATCTTCTTTGCGCCAGCAAAAGTCAGGAACCGACTTATCGCAGAACTTGGCTTTGAGTATCACGGCATTAGCAATAAGAAAGGATCCAAGCGTCCGACAGTTGACGAATTTGCCAAAACGCATCGGAGTGGTTCTTACATATGCAATGTTGCGAATCATGAAGTCGCCGTTGTTGACGGTAAGTATTTTGATACATGGGATAGCGGTTATTGCTCACTTTACGGGTATTATGAGTACATCGGATAAACTGAATAGATAACGCAAAATAATGCTTGCAAAGTTGCCGATAATGTGTATAATAATATTAAAGGGCTTTGCAAGTATTTTTTTTTGTAAGGAGAGGCGAATGGATAGACAATACAAATATAGAGATATAATCGAGTATCTTGGTGTAAGATATTATGTCATGGGTGATGTCGGAGAAGACTGGTTGTGTATAAACGGATATTCATTTGGCGTTTGCCTTTTCCCAAAATCAAAACTTTCAAAACTGATTGGTAAATCCGATATTTGTTTTAACGGATCTTTAAACATTGAATTTCAGGAGAGTGAAAATGGGGATTGAATGGTTTAAGCCAGAAGAGGATATGCCACCGAATGGCAAACCAGTAATGGTCAACATTAAGTTTCCGTACTGTGGTGAGTTGCACACATACGGGCGGTTCACAGAGAAAGGATGGGAAGTGCTTGCAGGTGCGAAAGAATATACCGTTGACAAGTGGCATTTCTTCCCAAGAGGTAAAAAGATTTGAGTGAAGAAATCATGCAGAATAATGATGAAATTTTCGATGATGATGCTAAGTTTGTCTTGACTGAATGGGGCTGTCTCAGCAGTGTACTTACTGACTACGGTGTAGATATTAGCCGTGTTACTGGCAAGATTGGCGAACACATCGTAGAAGATTTTATGGAACTGATGGTTAAATGCGGATACATAAGGAGAGCGGAAAACAGTGACATACAAGGTGAATGAGCATTACATAGAGATTGAACTTTTCAACGATGAAGGTGTGAAAGTCGGTGAAGCCGAGGTTGATACTGATGGCAGGATGCTTTCAAGGCTGACGATTTTTGAACCGTATAGACACAAAGGATATGGCAAACGGGCGGTAAAGGATCTCACGGATATGTATGACCTTAACGTTCTCTGGGTAAACGCCGACAACCTCATTGCTATTCACACTTACGAGAGATGCGGATACGTTAAACGGGAACCTACGATGTACAAAATGGTCAGGAAGGAGTAACAATGAGTACAGACAATATTATCGAGATTCTAAATTCGATACGCGAAAATTACGAGATGATTTTCTCCGAATGTGATATTGCCAGCGATTGCATTAAGTGCAAAGAAGACGACCAGTGTTTCGCATACAAAGCTGCGAAAGCACTTGGCTATGCAATCAAAGCAGTTAAATCCGCACAAGCACTTAGCAATGCGGTTGAGAGGTTTGTTAGTAAATGACGAGAAATTACGGAACGCCAAAAGTATTACATATTCAGGAAACCGATTGTGACGGTAATAAGCGTATAGTAAGATATTACAGAGAAGACACTATCGACTACTTTGTAAGCAACGTTGAAAGTCTGTTGAAGAAAATCAGAGAAGAAGCAGACGGAAAGGAAAAGTAACATGGATCTTTGGGCATACAGCAACATCGAGAATATCAGTGAGATTGCCAAAAAGAACAACATCGATTGTCCGCGACTTCGCGGTTATCGCCTTATGAAAGACGAAGAGCCTATCAACTTCAAAGAGTGGCTTACTGAACAGAGAAATAATCTTGAAGTTGAATGCGCCGAGTTCTTATGTGCAAGCGTGCCGTTTTGGGATCCGCACGCAGGTTGCAGTACATTTTGCCGTGAAACAGACTTAAAGGTTGCGTACTACATCGATAAAGGTAATGGAACCGTCAGGTGGGGCAGAATCCACGGGTGGAAGAGAAGAGTTCTCAAAACATATATTCATAACGAGATTGCAAGATACAAGAAGCAGTATGAAGTGTGGAATAAGTATGTTGGCAGAGATGATGTGCTGTATATCCATGCGAGAATCGGCGGTGGCAACTGGTCTTATTATTGGAAACAAGTTGTGTATCAGCCGTGGTTCTTGGAGAAGGTTGATGACGGGTATGACAGCACTTATTGCGACATTTACGCAAAGATTGGAGTCGTTGAATGAGTAAGAAATATATCGTTACAGTGCCAGATGATTTTCTGTTCACGGATGGTTATGGGCGGTATCTAAGCGTTGAGCCATACACAGGCGACAAGTATAAACATGCTTTAGATATTCTCTGCGGAATGAGTTTGAGAAACTTTACGCGAATCTTCGGGCAGAATCTTTGTGGTCTTGGCTTAGACGCTGATGAAATTACTGAAATGCTTTTTAGTTTTGATAAAACCGAAAAGCAGGTACAAGAAAAAATTAATTCTATTGTCAGTGAAATCGGCGTCGAAGCGTTGTATGAATATGTAAAAGATAGGCGTGATTGCGGAGAGGACGCAACTTGAAAAGATTCTTTTATCACAGGGGAAATAATCAATGAATCATGATTACGCGCATTGCGCAGACTTCAAAGAAACTTGCCCAATGGATTGTTTTCGGGCGCAGCTTGTAAGAGATTTAAAAGACAATCCGCAGAGATTTGTATCGTGGATACATTTCTCAGAAACAGACGAATGTCCACTTAATGAATGCCGTGTGAAATGTGTAAATATTTATATTGGAGATGATTAAGCATGACAGAATTTTTCACTGCGGTTGGCGCGGTTGTAATAATATTGATGATTGCGGCTATGATTTTTGCGGTGATTTGCGCAATCAGACAATTTATAAGAGAGCGGATTTGGATTTACAAATATAACCACCGCTTCGACAAACCGCCAACAGCGAAGTGTTATTGTAAAGACTGTTCTTTTTACGGTGACTTTACAAACCGTAGGATATGCAGAAAACATAAAGAATTTGTTGCTGACGATTTTTTCTGTAAAGATGCGGATCCTTGCGAAGCAGAAAGCGGACTTGCAAGAGAAAAGAGAACCAAAGAAGAGAATATGGAAGGATAAGCAATGGAATTTATTTTACAAGTAGAAGACAAACCGTTTGTTAAGAATGGGGAGAAACTGTATAAATCCACAGCTTTCGCGTCACTCGTGTTTGACCAGAAAGGTCTTAACAAACTTGAAAGATACGACAGAGCCAAGCGCGAAGCTGAAAAGCATGAGTTGACAAAACTTAGAAGACAGGTAGACGACCTTTGCAATGAAGTAAATCGGCTCACATCCCTTGAAAGCGAAAGTTATGGAATTGGGTTTCAAGAGGGGTATGATACTGGATTAAAAAAGCTGCATGACGCATTGAAAACAATTTCGCCCATGTCGTATGGCGAAAAAATGGCTATGTTTGGGGCGTCATCAATAACTGATATTTTGGCAAAACATGATCCTTTTGAAATTATTGATAGAGTTGCCAGATTCAAGCATGATGGTTCTGAGTATAAGTTATTGTGCGAAGTAAAAGGTAATATATCAGAAAGAAAAGCAGTCGTATATGCTATTCATAACAATGATTTAATGGTGCTTTTTCGAGATCCTCGACTTTCTACGAATTTAATTAAATCCGTTTGGAGTAAAAGCGTTTGTAAACCAACCGGCAAGGTATATTCAGATTTACTTGAATTTATTGAGGATACGGATGAAGAAAGTAATTAACGGATGCCCATACTGCGGTAGTAAAGAAGGATTTGAGCAGAAAGTAGTGAGTCAATACAATCTTTACTTTGGGGCAGATGGCATCCCGGACGGAGCATCTGATCCTGCCGACATAGGCGGTTGGAAGTATCCGAGGTGTATAGCATGTGGGCGAAAAGTTGTCATAGAATTTGAGGAGGCGAACAGATGAGTTGGGGTATAGCCGAGACTGCACCAGAAATAGAAAAGATTAAAGCTGAGTCTGCGGACTACTTGGGCGGACTTAACTCGTGTGGCGTGATAGATTACGGCACATATTCATACGCTTTTGATTTCTATGCGGATTTATTAGATGAAGCATATGAACAGGGCAAGAAAGATACCAATGGAGAAAACGGCGAGTGGGTTCCGCATCCTGAAATCCCAACAGACATTTTTCGGTGCACAGAATGCGGAGTGTATATAAAGCTGCCTGAGAAGACTGATAGGATGTATTACAATTTTTGCCCGAATTGTGGTAAAAGAAATGTGAACGCAGAACGCAATATAGATAATGCAAAATAATATTGGGAATGGATAAGAGGCGTTGAACGATTTCTTGCAGTGACTACGGGATGGATTTTAGCTAAAATCACTATTTTAATCGTCAAACACTTCTGTGAAAGAAAAGGATGAACGGGATGGAAAAGAAATACATTGTTAAACTGGACGACAATAAGCTGGCGTATACAGCCATCATCATAGATGGAGTGCCTTATATCAAACCACTTCAATTACTGCCCTACACCGAACCCAATACAAACGAAGTATATCAGCGTGGCTACGATGATGCAAAACACGAATGCCAAGACTGCCAGAAAATCATGACGGACGCAGAACAGGGACGTGTAGACAAAGCGTATCAGCAAGGTTTAGAAGACGCAAGAAATCGAAAAGCGACTTGTGAATTTTGCGAATATGCAGGAAATGATATGACGGATAGACCGTGTGTAAACTGCTGTTGTTGCTATTTGAATAGGTTCAGACCGAAAAGAGAGCCAAAACAAATAGAGTTCGGTGACGAGTTGAGAAGTAAAAATAACTCAGATATTAGAGTTTGCGTAACAAATGCTAAAGGTGGTAAATGGGACGGAATTGCAATATCCGAAGTTATAGATAGTTGCCGTTTTGGTTCAAGTTATACCGACCGTAATTTAGATGGCTGGGAGAAAACGGGCAGGAATTTTGCTTCTGCCTTACAAGATATGATGAATGAAAAATTTTAATTTAAAAGATGTAAGACACGCGCCTGTGCGTGACATTAAATACGAAGCCAAAATCCAAAAGGCAATCACACAAATCGAGAACAGCAAGGATCTTGACTCGAAAACAAAAAACTTTACAACCACTTCGCTTAGAAAGCAGATTCGAGAAAGGCTTATAAGAATTGAAAACGGAAACATTATCAGGTATCAGTGTCCGACTTGCGGTCACTTATATTGGATGAAGTCAATGCTGTCATGCGAACACTGTGGGCAGTTGTTAATATACGGAAACGAGGAAAATAAATGAAGACAAAAGATATAGTTTTTGAATTGATTCGTTACAGGCGAATGCTTGAAAAGCAAGGGATTCAGGTTAATGCGGAAGTGTTTGATTTGGCAATTTCTGCATTGAAAGAGTGCGAATGGATCCCGTGTAGCGGAACTATTGAAATTCCCGATTACGAAGTAATGGCTTGCGACAAATACGGCAATATAATTATTGGTTATCTTGATTACATGGACGAACAGTGGATGTGTGAATCAGATAGCGAAGTAATGTATAACGCTATTGCGTGGCGGAATCTGCCAGAAACATACAAGGGTGATTAACGATGACACAAGAACTTGAACAAACGATGCGCAATGTTTACAACGGACTGCCAAAAGAAGAACTCGTAAATCACTGCATAGAATTAGATAGGAGAATCGAATTCTTGGAATTCCGCGTTGCGTGTCTTGATGCTTCTGATAGATTGCACGAAACAGCTAAAGCAATCGAGAAAGAGATTAAGGGTGAAAACCATGAAGGAAACTAAAAAGTATATAATCGAACTAACCGAAAATCAGGTCGGAGTAATTCAGAATGCGCTCGAAGAATACTTTCGACTACGAATGGGACAGGATTTTGATTTCTGCAACGACATAGCAAGTCTTAACGTAGACCTTTCGCCAGAAAACCAGAACCATAAATGGCTGTTTGACATGTATATCGCAAGGCGCGACCACATGCAGGAAGTCATGAGAGCGTTTTTCAGAATCGCGTTTGAGCCGACAGGCTATCTGAAAGAGAAAACAGACGACATGCTTATCGCTGAATGTATCTGGGACGCTATTAGATGCGTGAGAGGGTTGAGTAATTGGGGTTCGCCGTTACAAACGGGTTCAGAACCAGTGCCGAAGATTGAAGTATCAGAAGGGAAGAAGTCATGACAGTTCAGGAATTTTACGATTGGTGCAAAGAGCGGAAACTCACTGATGCGGAGTTGGCAATCAATTTGAAGAGCATTGGATGTGACGGTGAGAATGTCGCCGTGACAGAGCATAACATTAATTATTTTGAGAGCAAGAAGCCTGAGAAACGCAAGTTTGTTACACTTGGTGGATAAACATGGGAAAGAAAATATATATTGTTGACGGAACGTTCAGCGCAGCCGTAGAAGCAGAATCAGAAGAGGACGCAAAGGCGTCTTTTGATCCTTTGGACATTGACGATTATCAGATTTTGAGCGTTGAGAAAGAAGAGGACGATGGCTAAATATATAGATGCGGATACAGTGGTTAGTATGCCGTTTCTCGATGATTCCTATGGCATAGAGAAACATACAATGGAGACTGACACAATAGAGAATCTTTTAGACAGGTTTACAAAAGAGGGTTGCCCTGAATCTGCCGATGTTGTGTCAGCATCAGCTTATAATCAAGTGATGTTGGAGAGGGATACTGCTGGGTGGATTATTGCGATATTATGCATGATGCTAATTGAGAGAATAAGAGGAAATAAAGATGACTGATGAATATATCCGCAAGCATGATGCGATAGCCGTTGCAGAATCATATCAAGTCGAAAGGACAGGATTCCACCTGAATGATTATGAATACGGTAGGAATCAGGTGGCTGATAGTATTGCAAGCGATTTGGAAGATATTGAACCTGCCGATGTTGTTAAAATCGTCAGATGTAAAAACTGCAAATATCGTAGCTATGACGAAGTGTTCTGCTGTTATTGGTGCGAACATGAGGGCATGGTAAGAGAAGTAAAGCCTGACTTTTATTGTGGGTACGGTGAGGAATAAACATGAGAATAAGAAAAGATTGCTTGCATTATCACGAAGAACCTTATATGGGTGCAAGAGTAGATTGTTGTCTTGTCGAGACCGTGTTCGGCATGTGTCCTTGCACGCCTGATTGCGAAAACTATATTCCTAAAGACTCTTCTGTGATAATTGTCAGGTGTAAAGATTGCGTTCATCGTGATCCAGAAGATAAGAAATGTGACTGCGGACATGGTATTGTTTGGCAGTTGCCAAGGGATGATAACTGGTTTTGCGCAGACGGAGAGAGAAGAAAGAAGCAGGTATGATAAGCATAATTGAAAGTGTAATAAATATACTTGGCGATATACTGATTTTAGTGTTAGAAATTCTACTTGTTGTAGTAATTGGTAATGCTGGAATACAGGCTGTATTAGATTTTGACGGTGATGATTTTATTCGAAAAGCCAAAAGAATGATAGCAAAGCTAAGAAGGTGAAAAAAATATGAGCATGAGTCCAACGGTAAGGGACTTCAAGTGGATTAAAGGCGAGAACGATTTAGAGTATATTAAGTTGCTTGAAGATTGTCAAAGAAGAGATTCCTACATTATCAATAAGGCTGTTGCCAAAGTAAAGCAACTTTCTAACACATCTCACGTCCACGGTTACACATACGTCCAAGGTTATCTTCAAGCGCTTCAAGACGTAAAAGATGTTATTACATATATAGACCCAGACATGCGTATACATAAACGCAAGAGAACAGTTTTGGAATATACAAAGATCCTTGATTTAATGATTAAGGGAAGAACAGTTTTGAGAGAAATGCCGTGGGTGTTTATTAGATGTAGTCCACACGGTGATTATGAGTTCTTTGACGAGAGTAAGAAAGAGGTTGTAAATGTTTAAGAAGATTATTGCAATAATATTATTAGTTGTTTGTTTTGCAGGATGTGGCATTTATGGTAGTAAAGCCAATAAAAGGTATAACTTATATGATGGTGAGTAAATATAACAAACTTAGCGATATTGCCGATATGGACGATTATCTCGAAAATAGATGTTATTGCCCATACGAAATTTATGATATTAGTGGATTCTTTTTCCAGATATTTAAACCTGAAACGGAATGCAAACACTTGATTACTGGCGAAAGAGGCGCTATACATGGTGTGTTTGTAATTGCCAAAACTAACCCTGACGCCTTAGAGCAAATCATCTATATTGAAATAACGGGAGACAATGTTGACAGTTGTGTAAGGTTTGATGCCACAGAGAACAATATCGAGCAAGTCTTGAAGTTCATTAATGGCGAGATTAAGAAGATGTCTCTTGATGAGTTTGAAAATGGTGCTACGGCTAAATCACTGGAAGAGGTTTACAGTATCGCTGATGCTATCATGATGTAAAAAAAATCCAGTACCCAATCTCTCCTTTCTCTGATTACCTTTTTGATTACCTTTTAATGTGCTAAAATAATAGAAGGCTCTGAAACCCTTATAAACACTGAGGATTTCGAGCCTTCCATGAAGCTGGCAACGAGAATCGAACTCGCATGAAAATTTCTAATGTCCAGTGTTTATCAGTGTTTTACAGTATTTCTTTGATTACTTTTGGTTACTTGGTAATCAAACTATTTTGAACTCAGGTATGGAATCCATGATAGCTGTCTTCCGTTCATGACTCTTCCGGTTCCTGTGATAGTTGATTTCCGATGTCCTGATGTCCGCATGTCCCATTTGATCCTTTATCATGCGGTTATCAACATTAGCATCCAAAAGAATAGTATCGTATGTCGCCCTGATTTTGTGGGGCGACTTTTTGTATACGCCAACCTTATTACATACAGCGTACTCTCTTTTCCTTATCTTGTATGTCGGGATCCGTTCTCCCTTGCTGTCAGTGAACACATAATCTCCATCATTCGATTGCTGATGAAGGTTCCTGATAAGCCAACGATAACTAGACGGGATAACTATCTCCCTTATGCCAGACTTCGTTTTAGGATAGTCTTTCACGACATAGTGTGTCTTGCCGTCATCTTCATATCTCGTTTCCGTCCTTCTGATTTTCACAGTGTTCTTGAACGGGTCTAAGTCTTCGTGCTTTAAGGCGACTAATTCACCGATGCGCATACCACTGACAAAGAGAAGAAGTATTGCGGAGTTTTCAATGTCACAGTTCTCTGTAAGATAGGATACCATTGCGGATGTCTCTTCTTCGTTGAAGACCTGTTCATAGTCTTCTTTGTGTTGTTTGGCAAATTCATTCTCAGAAACGTCAAGATCCGCAAACATCAACTCAGGGCTGAACGTGATATATCCTTTTCTCTTTGCTCTTTTGAGAAAACCCTTCGTGATTGTCTTGAGACTTGCGAATGCTTTTGATGATAAATTGTGTTCAGGAATCTGCCGTTCAAGAAATTCTATGAAGTCTTCCGGTGTAACATCCTTGATTTTACGCTTTCCAAACGTCTTATAATGGCGATGAAATACTTGTTTCATTCTTGTGTGTGATGACTTCTCTATCTTCCTGAGTTCGAGTCGATAGTCATTCCACTCGTTGAACACTTCCTCTATGGTCGGGTTATCAGCCAAATTCTCCTGATAAGCGACTATTACGTCTTCAATCTCTTTTTTAGTATTGCGCTTTTTAAGGACTCTGCCTTTTTCTTCGTCTGGCAAGTAGACAAACCATTTTCCGTTTTTACCTTCCCAATAGTCATATGGGTGCTTGCTTAACAACTCCTGTCTCTTGCTCATTTCATAAATTGATTGGATACTGGATGTATCTATTATCCCATTTTCGACCAAATATTTCAATTCGTAATTCATTTGTTATCACCAATTAAAGTAAAAAAAATAGGACTGAGATTTCCCCCAGCCCTATGTTTGTTTAATTATCCATTAACTTCGTGCTTATAGCATTCTCTTTTAATCTGGATTCCATCCACAGTCTCCAATAGTGCAACATGCACCGGATATTGAGACGTTGCGGCAGCTGCGCAGAACAGGTGATACTGTCTCTCTGCTTCATATCTATCCTCGTGATACTTTGTTGTTTGCGGTTGAGCAACACCTTCAGAATCTACGTACCATGATGATGTTTTAAAATTTGTCATAATTTACTCCTTATACTTCATTGCCACTTGCAAATGATCCTGTTCCTACGTTTCCATAGAACTTGCCAGTCTTTACTTCATATACGCCGATTTCGCCGTCAGCCTTTCTGTAGCATGGAACATAATCAGCAACAACCGTATCTCCACTATACAATTTCAGGTAATACAGTCTCATATTTGATGCGATCCAAAACGGATCTTCATTCTTATTCGCACAAAAGATTCCCAATTTTGATGGCACATTTGATGCCCCGGTGTACTCAGGCGATTGCGTATAATCTCCTATATTTAGCGATATGCCATCCATATGGCAATCATATATTACGTCATGTGTAACAGATATTTTTCCACGGTATCTACTGTTCAAAACAGCGCCGTAAAACCTTGCTCCATAAAAATCAGCATAAAAGCCTTGCTCTGAACCGGAACCAAGCCAACCGAATACACACTTCTCTCTATTAGGAATGCTACCGACCAATGAGAATTTCCATCTTGCTCCAATTCTATTGTCAGATATGAAATCTGTTATAATGTAGGCATCAGCATTGCCACTTTCAACATACTCTATCTCTTGATACTCTTTTGGTATTTTGCCAGAATTATTCTCGCCTAAAATTATTCTTCGCCTGAAATCAATTACACCCATGATGTTGCAACCCCATAAATTCCATTGAGTATGTTTATTTCATATGTGCGGTTTTCAAGTATAGAGAATCCATTCGGCATTTTGACCGTATCAGGCATAGTCAGCAAAGTGGGAGTTGAACCAGAAGAGAAGATAATATCACAAATCCCTTCGGAGCAAGGAGTAAAATCTAAAGAAAGCAATTCGCCACATAAATATATAGTGTTTGCGGTTGCATTTATTTGTGGGTTCATTCCTGTGACATTTATAACAACTGTCTTATCATTCTGTTCATTCATCCATTCGCTCACAGTCTTTTCTGCAAGATCCGAATAGAATTTTGCATTATCGGCATGTGACTTTGCGTCAGCTATTTTACTGTCGATTTCCGTCTTTGTGTTATTAGCTTCTGTTCGAAAGTCTTCTACAATATCTTCTGCATCTTGTTTGCTTTGTTCGGCACTGTTCTTATACCCGTTTGCAAGG